>OGIR01000302.1_pt1 | contig 46895 bp, 53 predicted proteins | sample 1571831 | NCBI WGS metagenome assembly OGIR01 (sample SAMEA2582124, study PRJEB24529) | metagenome | biome: Human gut stool | place: China | collected 2011 | reverse complement strand
TGTTTCGTGCATTCGCTCTGCTCACGCACTCAACTAGGTCTAAAGACATTAATAAGAAAAGCGAGAGGGATCGAGACAGAAGTCACAAGTGACTTCTGTCTCGATCCCTCTCGCTTAAAAGATATTGATTAATCAACCTTAACAATCTTTAACTTAATTGTCCCATTAGGAACTTCAACTTCAACTACTTCGCCGACTTTGTGACCAAGTAATCCCTTTGCCATTGGAGATTCATTAGAAATCTTACCGTTAAATGGATCAGATTCTGATTCACCAACAATTTGATATTCTTCTGGTTCTTCATCTGGCAATTCTTGAATAGTAATTGTCCGCCCCATTGATACTTCATCCTTATCGACATCTTCATTATCGATAATTTCAGCATATTGAAGCATGTTTTCAATTTGCGCAATCCGACTTTCAACCATTGCTTGTTCATCTTTTGCTGATTCATATTCTGAATTTTCAGATAAATCACCATAACTACGAGCAATCTTTATCCGCTTAATAACTTCTGGTCGACGCTTCAAGCGGTATTCTTCAAGTTCGTCTTCAAGCTTTTTCTTCCCTTCAAGGGTCATTGGAAAAGTTTTTTCTTCAGCCATTATAAACACTCCTCATAATTTATCCAGTGCAACATTACCATTTCTACTTCAGCTTGTAAATACCTATCGCAATTCGGTGTGTCCACGTTTTACTAAAATATCGCGGATTTTTGTCGATAATAGGTCGATTGCAACTTGGTTTTCGCCACCTTCTGGCACAATAATGTCAGCATAGCGTTTAGTTGGTTCAACAAATTGATGGTACATTGGTTTTACCGTAGCCAGGTACTGAGTAATAATTGAATCAAGGGACCGTCCACGCTCTACCATATCACGTTGAATTCGACGAATGATCCGAATATCATCATCTGTATCAACATAAACTTTAATATCCATTAAATCCCGTAAACGTTCATCATCAAGAATTAAGATTCCTTCTAAAATAATGACATCAGTCGGTTCTACATGAACGGTTTTGTCGGAACGCGTATATTGTGTATAGTCGTACACCGGCATCTCAATAGCCTTATTACTCCGCAAATCCGTTAGCTGTTTAATCAAAAAATCTGTATCAAATGCAAGCGGATGATCATAATTTACTGCTTTACGTTCATCCATTGTCATATCTGACTGATCATTATAGTAAGTATCTTGGTTAATAATCTGGATCGCTTGCCCATGCAATTGGTCATAGATTTTATTACTTACCGTTGTCTTTCCACTACCGGAACCACCTGTAACACCAATAACTACTGGACGCTTATTCTGTTGAATACTCATCAATTTGTCTCCCTCATTAAACTTTCTAATCTGAAATAGTATATAGCACTCTTTTGTGATGCGCAAGATAATTACTAATTTAAATTATTAAAGGCGAGGTAAAAAGTGAATATTAATGCATAACAACATAGTAATTTCCAGGGAAGTATTGTTGGTCAGTAATTTTAACCGTTTCATTTTCATTTGGAGCTTGGATAATCTGACCATCCCCTAGTGAAATAGCGACGTGGTATGGCGCATCATCAGAACCATAAAAAATGAGGGCCCCGTATGGCGCGTTTAAGACATTATCGTGAATATGTGGTCCTAAAGCTTGTTGTTCATACGTCGTTCGTTGAGGAATACCGTAGCAATATTGAACCAACCCAGAACAATCAAATCCACCTGGCTTATTACCGCCCCAAACATACGGAGTTCCTAAATAAGACATTGCCTTGTTAACAGAATCTTGTAGACTTTGACTGTTCTTATTAGCTTGATCCTTTTTCACAGTGTTATTAGCAGGTGTTTCATTTTTATCCTTGGTTGGAATTATCAGCTTTTGTCCGGCAAAAATCAATTCTTTATTTTGCAGATGATTAGCGGTTGCAATATCATCCGCACTAACATTATACTTTTGAGCAATTCCGTTTAAACTATCGCCAGCATTGACGGTAACAGTTGTATCAGCCTTAGCAGTTACCGTGCCCATTGCCATTGCGCCAGCTACCCCTAACGACGATGCAAGAATTTTCTTTGTTGTTGATTTCATTATTTCGTTTATCCCTCTTTATATTAAATATCATTATTTTATTATCAAACTATTAATAAAATAGCAGAAAAATTTAAGTCCTTCAACCACTAATTATTAGTTTAGCGATTGGTCCTATAATATAAATACGTAAAAAATAATTATTTGCACTAAAAAAAGGCCGAAAAATTTCAGCCTTTTAACTTTTACCGAATTTCTGCATCAACCTTATCTCGCAAGTAAGCAGTAACCTTATCAAAGGCTGCGTTTACTTGATCTTCAGTTAACGTTCCTTTATCATCTTGATAAGTTAAGGTGTAAGCTAATGACTTCTTGCCAGCAGGAAGGTGAGAACCAGCATAAACATCAAATAGGTGAATATCCTTAAGGTAAGCACCACCCTTTTGCTTAATAGCTTCTACAATCGTTGCATTTTCAACATCATCATCAACCAAGAGGGCAATATCGCGAGTGATTGAAGGATACTTACTAATAGGTGTATATTCATTTTCAATCTTTGGTGCAGCTAATAATGATTCTAGATTTAATTCAAATACGTATGTTTCTGGAATCTTGTATTCCTTAGCAATTTGTGGGTGAACTTGACCAATGAAGCCAACTAATTGGTCATCAACCGTAATATCGGCTGTTCGTCCTGGATGCATTTCTGGCCGATCACTAGTTGGGACATAAGCAACCTTACCAGCAATTCCCATATTCTTAAGGTAACGTTCAACGATCCCTTTTAGTTGGAAGAAATCAACTGGTTGATCCTTCTTGTTCCAGCTATTAGCTACCATTTGACCAGTGACAGCTGCTGCAAGGTGTTCTTGTTCTACTGGACGTTCATCCCCCATTGGCAAGAATACCCGGCCTTCTTCATATAGTGCTACATTGTCAACATTCCGCGCCACGTTGTAAGCAATATCATTAAGCAAGCCGCCAACAATATTCATCCGGGTAGCTACATGGTCCGAACTCATTGGGAAGTCAAGTTTCATTGGTTCAGCGAGTGGCTTAATTTGGAATTGCTTAGCCTTTTCAACAGTTGTGAGAGAATAGCTAATTGCTTGAGTTAAGCCCATTCCTTCGAGGTCATGACGACTTGCCCGAATAAACCGTTGACGTGGAGTAAGTCCTCCTCGGTTACGCGTCATCGTTGGTAAAGTAGATGGCAAGTTATCATAACCGTAAATCCGCGCAATTTCTTCATAAAGATCTGCTGCAAGACTAATATCCCACCGCCGTGCTGGGGCAATTACTGTTAATTGATCATCACCATCAACAGTGTAAGCAAATGCCAAGCGATCAAAAATATCAGTAACTTGTTCCATGGTTAATGAAGTTCCCAGAACATGATTAATCTTTGCAAGGGATAGTTTGATTGGGGTATCAACTGCTGGCGCTTCACTACCAGTTACAATTCCTGCTGTAATCGTTCCCCCCGCAAGCTCCTTAATCATTTCGGCTGCTTCATTCAATGCGGTTTCAACTTTTGCTGGATTGATTCCGCGTTCAAACCGCATTGAGGATTCACTATGAAGATCTAAGCGCCGTGCTTGCTTCCGGACCATTACTGGATCAAAAATGGCTGCTTCAAGGGCAACTGTTGTCGTATCATCACTTACTGCAGTTCCTTCTCCACCCATCGTTCCCGCAAGCGCAACTGGCTGGTCATCGACAGTTACAACAATATCATTTGCTTTTAAGGTTTGTTCATCCCCGTCTAACGTAACAAACTTTTCACCTTCATTAGCGTGGCGAACCCCAAAGTTTTTACCAGATAATTGGTCATAATCATAGCTGTGGAGGGGTTGACCATATTTAAGGAGGATATAGTTAGTCACATCCACGACATTATTTACAGGACGAATACCACTGTTCCAGAGGCGAATTTGAAGCCATAATGGACTTTCGGCAATTTTAACACCTTTAATTACCCGTAATTTATAAGTTGGCGCAATCTTAGTATCAGCAATTTCTGCTTGAAGAAGGTCCGCTGTCTTTTCAGTCCCTTCTTCTTTAATTGCAACTTCTTTAAAATGCGACTTTAACCCGTAAAAGGCTGCGATGTCATTAACATTTCCATAAATACTAAGCATATCTCCACGATTAGGAGTTACATCTGTATCGATGATCGTGTCGTCCATCCCTAAGTACTTAAATACGGGATCACCGTTTTTAGCATCATCTGGTAAGAAGTAGATACCATCTTCGTAATCTTTAGGCGCAATCTTGTCGCTAAAACCAATTTCTTGAAGAGCACAAAGCATTCCGTTTGACTCAACACCACGAATCTTACCACGCTTAATCTTTTGGTTATCAGCAATTCGCGCACCGTGAAGGGCAACGATTACCTTTTTACCTTCTTGAACATTAGGAGCACCACAAACAATTTGGATCGGTTCTTCTTCGCCAACGTCCACTTGACAAACATGAAGGTGGTCTGAGTCAGGGTGATTTTCACATTTCACTACTTCCCCAACAACGATCTTTTTTAATCCGTCGCTCAGTGAGTAAACGTCATTAATGTCAACAGAGGTACGAGCAATCTTTTCAGCTAAATCTTGGGGGGCAACATCTAAATCAAGGTATTCTTGAAGCCATTGATATGATACTTTCATTTCACATTATCCTTTCTGGTCAAATTGGTTAAGGAAGCGGACATCATTTTGGTAGAAGTTACGAATATCGTCAACGCCGTACTTCAGCATGGCAAAACGATCTGGTCCAAGTCCAAAGGCAAAACCGCCGTATTCTTCTGGATCAACGCCTGACATCTTAAGCACATTTGGATGAACCATTCCGGCACCAAGCACTTCAATCCAACCAGTTTGTTTACAAATTGCACAACCCTTACCAAGGCAGTTGAAACAAGTAATATCTGCTTCAACTGATGGCTCAGTAAATGGGAAGTAACTTGGCCGTAAGCGAACCTCTAACTTATCACCAAAGAGGTTTTGAGCAACTGCTTCAAGAGTTCCTTTCAAATCGGCCATCGTAATATTTTTACCAACAACCATTCCTTCAATTTGGTGGAATTGGTGACTGTGCGTTGCATCATCAGTATCACGTCGATAAACCTTACCTGGTGAAATCATCTTTAATGGACCCTGACTAAAATCATGTTTTTCAAGCATCCGCGCTTGCATTGGTGACGTTTGTGTCCGCATCAAAACAGATGGGGTAACATAAAATGTATCTTGCATGTCACGAGCGGGGTGATCTTTAGGCAAGTTAAGCTTTTCAAAGTTATAAACTTCTTGTTCAACTTCATCCCCAACTGCTACTTCATAACCCATTGATACAAACAAGTCCACAACTTGGTCAATAATTTGTTGAATAACATGGGGTTGTCCTTGTGCTACTGGTGTACCAGGAAGAGTAACATCAATTGTTTGGGCTGCTAACTTAGCGTTCATAGCGGCCTGTTCTAGCTCAGCACGCTTTTCTTCAATCGCTGCTGACAATTCATCCCGCACCTTGTTAGCAAATTGCCCTACTTTTGGTCGTTCTTCAGCGCTGAGGTCACGCATGCCTCGAAGAACTGACGTAATAGGGCCTTTCTTTCCCAGCATCTTTACGCGGATTTCATTAATTCGTTTTAAATCCTCTGATTGTTTAATATCTTGCAATCCTTCTTCACGAAGTTCAGCTAATTTCTCTCTTAGTCCCATATTTTCACTCCTTAATTCAAAAAAGCCTCATCCCAAGATAGGGACGAGGCTTCGCGGTACCACCCTAGTTTGTAGAAACGAATCCTACACACTCAAATAATCAATAACGGTGATTGGCCGGAATACCATTACGTATCAGCTCCGAAAGTGAAATTCGCTTTAGATCACTGATTGCAATTCTCAGCTCATGGTTGCAACTCTCTAACAGGATCGTCTAGCTACTAGCTCTCATCATCGCTTTTAATTCAATTACATATTCTAGACAATCATCTGTAAGGCGTCAAGCGTTATTTTTAAATCCACTTGTCACTCCAGGTATGAACAGCTTCCATGACTGGGCGCAATTCTTGACCACGTTCAGTCAGTAAATAATCTACGCGACTAGAACCTTCGTAAGTGTTGCGAATAACAATCTGTTCGTCTTCGAGCTCTTTTAATCGTTCGCATAAAACCCGGTCGCTGCACTTTGCAATGCTACTAGCAATATCCTTAAACCGCATGTTGCCATTTTTAAGTAGCACTTCAATGATCAATCCGTTCCATTTCTTTCCCAAGATCATAAACGTACGTGTAAATTTTGGACAAAGTTTACAGTCTTCATCAAGTGCCTTTTCTGCTACTAATTGTTCCATAATTTAACTCTCCTTCTCCTTTACCAAGTTGTTCGCATCCGACGTTTCTTAATCTTCCGACGCATTTTTGCACGTAGCGGTCCAAAGAACTCATGCTCTGCTTCGAAATCGTCAACTAGCGATACAATTAAGCTCTCCGGATAGCGTGGTACTGCTAACGTTGCGCCAAACATATGTTTAAGGATAATATCCTTTTCTTTTTTATTTAGTGGGGTTAGCTTTTCAGCATTGCGTAATGCAACTCGGGGATGGATAAAAGCATGGGTTCCTAAATTGAACTTGGTTGTCCGCCAATCATAATAAAAGAGATCATGCAATAAGCCTGCCCGCGCAGTACTACGATAATCAAGATGCATTTTTTTAGCAATTTTGTAGCTATCATACGAAACCGCAATAGAATGTTGCAGGCGGGTAGAGTGATGATGCTGAGTATAGTTCGCTAGCTTTTGGACAGCTGGCTGGGCTAAAAGATCGGCAACGATTGAAACATACTCTTTATCGGTGCGCCATTCATTTTTTGATTTCATGTAATACCCCTTTTCTATATTATTGCAATTATCATACACGATTTTAACGAGAAAATAAATTAATTTAATCTAGATTTCGATTAAGCTGAAACATTAAGATCCCTGCAGAGATAGCCACGTTAAGCGATTCTGCTTCACCACGCATTGGGATATAGAGATTATCAGTTGTTTGTGAAAGAAGATCAGCGCTCATTCCCTGTCCTTCATTGCCCATAATTAAGGCAAAGGTATCGCCAGGATCAACAGTCCGGAAGTTTTTGGCTTGGGGATTCAGTTGGGTTCCATATACCGGAGCATTGATTGATTTAAAATCATCAATCCACTTTCTTAAGTCACCCTCAAACATTTGAAGGTGGAATTGGCTTCCTTGCATTGAACGAACAACTTTAGGACCAAATAAGTCTGCTGAGCGTTGTCCAACTACTACCCCGGTAAACCCAGCGGCATCCGCTGTCCGCACCATTGTCCCCACGTTTCCTGGATCTTGAACCCGGTCGAGGAAAAGCCATGCCCCATGCAATGGCCCTGCTGGTAACCGATGAGAATCTGGTAAAGCAACAACCGCGGCAATCCCTTGCGGCGTTACCGTATCAGTAATATGCTTCATGATCTCTTCAGTAACTTCATAGGTTGCATTAGCCATTCCTTCAAGCTCTGGATGGGCAGCTAATTGTTCAGCTGTCCCGACTACTTCTAAAAGCTCGATTCCCGCTTTGGATGCCTCTTGAACTAAGTGCCAGCCATCTAACAGGTAAGTACCAGTCTGCCGTCGTGCTTTTTTGGTTTGCAGCTTCTTCCAATCTTTAACGTGCTGATTATGAATTGATGTTAATTGTTCCATATAATTTGCATACTCCTTCTTGTTAATTAAATTATACCATGTTCCTGTTGTACAATTGTTATTAACTAATAATAAGTTTTCATTAAGGAGTTTTAATTATGATTAATTACCATCTTACTATTACTGGGCGCGTTCAAGGAGTTGGTTTCCGCTGGAGCGTCTATCAGTTGGCACAGCAGGCTGGAATTGAGGGGATTGTTATGAATAAGAATGATGGGAGTGTTTATTGTGAATTGCAGGGGCCTATCGAGATTGTTAAACAATTAATCTTTAAAATTAAAACTGGACCCACTCCTTATGCTCGAATTAATAAGGTTAAAATCATCGAGGGAAGCCTGCAAAACTACCATCATTCATTTCAAATCACGCATTAGTTCGCGATTAGCGGTAGAATTCAATTCCTGAATAGAGTAAAATACGTACTATTAACGTAATTAATATACAAAGAAATAAGGGAGTTTGATTCATTAATATGAAACGAAAACGAATAACGATCGCTGGAGGTCTCTTTACTCTCCTGTTGCTTCTTAGCGGATGTGTACGGACTACTAAGAGCGGTCGACCATACGGGTTTGTCTATGATTATATGGCTAAACCAATGCAGCACTTGATGGAATGGTTAGCCAGCCATATGGGCAATAACTACGGTTGGGCAATTATTGTCATTGTGGTAGTTGTGCGAACAATCCTTTTACCAGTGATGTTCTCACAAATGAAAAAATCAACCATTATGCAAGAAAAGATGTCCAAGGTTCAACCACTGATTAAAGAGCTAACAGAAAAACAAAAAGCAGCTAAGACTCCTGAAGAACAGGCGGCCGTTAGTCAACAAATGATGGCTCTTTACCGGGATAACAACATTAGCTTAACTGGCGGTATTGGCTGTCTCCCATTGTTAATTCAGCTGCCAATTTTTGCCGCCTTATATGCTGCTATCCGTTATTCTCCAGACCTTTACCACGCAACTTTCTTTGGGATTCCACTTGGTAAGCCAAGTATTATCTTAGCGGTCTTATCTTTTATTGCCTATGCTGCCCAGAGTTATCTTGGGCTTGTCGGTGTTCCTGAAGCCCAGAAGAAGCAAATGAAGGCTGCTATTTGGATGAGTCCTTTCATGACCTTCTTCATTTCTATCACTTCTTCTGCTGGATTAGGTCTTTACTTCTTCATCGGTGGACTATTTGCCATCTTACAAACTTTGATGGTCAATGCTTACCGTCCGCGGATTCGTCGCCAAATTGAAGAAGAAAGCAAGAAGAATCCAATTAAAATGCCAGAAGCACCAGTAATTAACACCCCTAGTTCTTCAAATAAACCGACTGATGCAATTGACCAATTACGTAAAGGCGATGCCAAGCCAAGCGATCAAGCAAACCGTAATCGTCAACGTAATGCTGGTAAACAACAACATCATAAAAAATAATTATCAAGAAGCTGGGAGAAAGCAAAAGTTTTTTCTCAGCTTTGTTTTTTCGGAGGAAGACACATGATTAAACCAATTATTAAAGACCAACAATTACTTGCCAAAAAAGCAACCCCCACAACTAAAGCTGATTTACCCCTTGCAAACGATCTTAGCGATACACTTAATATTCACCAAGCTGAATGTGTTGGAATGGCTGCCAATATGATTGGTGTAAATAAGAATGCAATTATTGCACGAATCGGGCCCTTTAATGTCGTAATGTTTAATCCGCAAATCGTCGCTAAAAGTCACCCTTATCAAACTGCAGAAGGATGCCTTTCATTAAGCGGAACGCGTCCTACTAAACGGTATAAGCAAATTACCGTTAACTTTCGCAATCAGAGCTGGCAAATGCAAACATTAGAACTTACAGATTTTGCTGCTGAGATTGTTCAACATGAAATTGACCATTGTAATGGAATTATAATATAAGCAATGAGAATATTTGCTAAAATATCAATAAATGAAATAAGGAAAGTAGAATCGCCGGGTTCTGCAACAAATTAATCTATGCTTCTCAAACAGGCGTCCAACTGGGAGGATGGGAGCAAGTTTTGTGGAGGTTTTAATATGGATTCACCAATGTCAATTACCGAAGAAGTACGACATTATGTTGTTCGTAATGTTGTCGCCACCCTTGGGATGTCAATGTATGTTATTATTGACACCCTTTTTATTTCAATCGCGGCGGGGGCTTTAGGCTTAACTACGCTTAATCTGGTACTCCCCCTATTTAACGTTTTTAATGGAACGGGGCTATTGCTGGGAGTCGGTGGTGCCACAATCTTTTCGTTAAATAAGGTTATGTATCCTGAGAGAATCAAATCATTATTTAGTCAACTGATGATTTTTGCTTTTACTTTTGGGCTTATCCTAGCAATCCTATTAAACATTTTTGCGACTCCAGTAGTTGATTTTCTTGGTGCAGATGATGCAACTCGTCAGATGGCAATCGTTTATTTACGAATAATTTCATGGAGCGGACCTCTCTATATGGTTAATTACATTGCCATTAATTTCATTCGTAACGATGGCAATCCCACGTTAACCATGAAGGCCACCTTAACTGAAACATTATCTGTTATCCTCATCGACTGGTTCTTTATTTTCGGAATGGGTCTTAAATTAGAAGGAGCAGCATTGGCAGTATTATTTTCGCCAGCAATTAGCTTAGTGGTTTTAAGTTTTCATCGAAAGTTTGCCGGACGACAATTAGAATGGCACTGGGTTGTCCCTCACCTAAGAAATATTTGGCGTTCAGCACGCTTAGGGGTTGCCTCAGCATTAAACGAATTAAGTACTGGTGTTAGTATTTATTTCTTTAACCATGTTTTATTGCAGCTAGCTAATAACTATGCCGTTGCCGCATATGGCGTTATTTCCAACATTGCCATCGTTGTGCTAGCAATTGCTAATGGGGTAGCGCTCGGTGTTCAACCGCTTGCTAGTCGGGAATTTGGTAAACACGAATACAAGAATGTATCGATGACGTTAAAAAATGGGATGCTTATTACCCTCTTTCTAGCAATAATCAGCTTTATTATCCTAATCACCTTTAAGCATCCAATTATTGAAGTTTTTAACACTTCTCATTCTGGCCAACTCCTCGCCTATGCTAGTGTTGGTCTTCCGATTTACTTTACAAGTGTATTCTTCAGTGCGTTAAACCTATTGTTCATCCTTTTCTTAACAGCAATTGGATCAGCGCGGGCATCATTTTCTTTATCGATTCTTCGTGGTTATATTATCCTCCTCCCCGCGATCTTTATTCTGGCAAAAGTTGCCGGAATTAACGGGGTCTGGGCAGCAGTTCCTTTTACTGAATTTATTATTACTTGCATCGGTGGAATTATCATTTACCAGCGACTTAAAAAATTGAATAAAGAGTAAGTGGAAAATAACCTTCTCGACAAGGCGGTGGGCTAAGGATAGAACGGTGATTAGCACAGCACGGGCTGATTATCGTTCGTACTTAGACTCGAGCCTTGTGGTTATTTTCCACGTTATCTTACTATTATTCATAAAAGTAGTTGAGGCTGAGAGAAAACAAAAGTTTTCTCCCAGCCTCCTCTTTTAATTTACTTTTTAATCTTCTTTGATGCGTGATTGTAGAAAATCCAAGCAACGATTCCAAAGAAAACCGGACCAAATGCTGTCCAGAATGCAGTTTGAAAATCATGCTCAATAATCGGTTGGACACACGTAAAGATGATTCCTAGGCAAACAATTATTTCAACAAAGATAACTAATACATTTGTCCAAAAACGGTTCTTAAATACCACAAAATCATGTGGAATATTCTTCTTTTGAAAGAACGGAAATGCACCAACAAGAAAGATATAAGGGGCACAGGTTGAAACATTAACCATATCTGTCAAGATTTGGTAAAAACTAGCAGCTGCTGAACCCCCAAATGCAACTAAGAAAATAATACACGAAACAAAAATTGCTTGAATCCACATTGCATATGCCGGCATCCCATGTTTGTTCAGGGTCACAATTTTTTTAGGCCATAACTCAGGATTGGCTCCCATGATAAAGGACTTAATCGGGGAGTAAACTAACAGGAACATTGCTCCTAACATCCCCATCAACCCAGCTAACGCAATCATTCGCGTAAAGAGAACACCAAGAAAAATATTAGTAGCATGACTTAACCCTAGCGAAACACCTAGTTGGTATCCTAATTGGTTAAAGACAACGTAAGTAACATTACCTAAGTTAACGCTTGATTTTGCAATAACATGATTGTAATTAACGCTAAAGCCAGTCATCAAAATCATTAATACGTAACTGCCAATCGTTAAGAGCGAACCAATAACTAAGCCTCTTGGAAATGTCTTCGCTGGATTCTTCATACTATCAGTAACCCCACCAAGATTTTCCATTCCACCATATGCAAAAATTGCGTAAACAACGAATGAGATAATCGCAATTGGCGTCTTAAAAGCAGGATTAGGCGATTCGATAAAACTGCTAATACCATGAATAGGCTGGGCGGTAACCCCCTTGTTAGCAATAATCGTCACTAAACTTGCAATAATAAAAATAGCATTCATTCCAATCATAAACGCCCCACCAAACGAGCTGATTTTCGTAATCCCATTAATTCCCTGTGAACTCAGCAAAGTCACCAGTAAAACGAACAGAATTGCCAAGATACCAATTAACTGATTAGAATTAAAAATCCAAAAGTGCCATTGTTGGGTAGTATCATGGCCAAATAATAGTGCCGACAATGTTATCCAAAGTCGAGATGCACTTGATACTAGCCACAGAACCCAACTCGCTAACCAAATAAAGGTTCCGATAAAGGCCAGCCGTTCCCCGATCGAACCAGCTAACCACGAATAAATTCCTCCTTGGGCATCCTTAAACGCCGAGCCATATTCAGCCATCATCAAACAACAAGGGAAGAAGAAACAAACTCCAGCAAGGATATACCAAAACATCCCCGCATATGCCATTTGATCATAAGCTATTGAAACATTACCAAACCCATATATTGTCGAAATAATCATTAACACCAATGTTGGCGTTGTGATTAATTTTTTCTGCTCTTTCGCAGCCACTCCTATTCAACTCCTCAATAAAAATCCTCATATTTTAGTATCCGTTTTCATTATACCGCCCTTGGTTGAAAACATCGCTTATTTTATCGGCCATTTGGAAAACAATTGAATAAAAATGTTTTGTAATAAAAAAGTGAGGACAGGAGCAAAAATTTCTCATCTTGCTTCTATTCTCACATCTTAAATATTTATTTTTTTGTCTCTGGATCTTCAATAATCGGTAAAATGATTCTAAACAATGATCCAGCACCGACTGAACTTTCTAGGGTAATCGAACCGTGATAACCTTCAATTAGTCGCTTGGCAATTGAAAGGCCTAGTCCATTACCGCCCTTCTTACGACTACGCGCCTTATCTACTCGATAGAAACGATCAAAGACCCGTTTTACATTTTCTGGTGAGATCCCTTCACCAAAGTCCTGAATACCAATTTCAACAGTATTCATCCCTCGTGAAAGAATAATATGGATCTCTTTATGGTCATCGGTGGAATATTTGACGGCATTATCACATAAAATTACAAGTACCTGTTCAAGATGGTCGCGATAAATATCAACCATGATTGGCTCTTTCAGATCGTCGTCCAAACGGAAAGTAAAGTCCGGATACAACATCTTAAAGTTATTGTAGACCTGATGAACCACATCATTAACAATCGTATGCTGATTGCGGAAGTTAATCTCCACTTGCTCTGCTCGGCTCAAATCAAGCATTTCTTGAACCAGGTTTTTCATTCGGCGGGTCTCAATTAATGTTGCTTTAATTGAGTCATCCAGCACTTTCGGATCATCCTTGCCCCAACGTTGCAGCATCTCCAAGTGTCCTTGAATAATCGCAACGGGTGTCCGCAGTTCATGGCTAACATCACTGACAAATTGTGACTGCTGGTCGATATACCGCTGCATCCGATCAAGCATCTCATTAAACATCGTTATCAGTTCTGCTAATTCATCATTACGATTGGTAGTTGGTACTCGGACATCTTTAGTCGGATCTGCACTAATCTCCTTAACCGTGTCATGAATTCCATCCAATGGTCGAAGGAGGAAAAGTGAAAGAAAGTATCCCAAGAGGCCGCTCGCAATCACAACCAGGCAGAGCGCCAAGATGCACACCAATGCTAACTGATGATAACTTTGCATATAAGCATCAAGGTTATTTTCAACTTGTAAATACCCAATCACCTGCCGATTATTCTGACCATAGATTGGCATCTGCCCAACTAATACATCATGATTGGGACCAGCAGCAATATGGATATTACGGTTAGTCGTAAATTGCGGCTTTTTAATGTAGCGACCAGTACTCAAAATATTCTTCCCATCAGGATTATAAATGTTAATAACCAAGTGACCATCACTTAATTCCTTAATTACCGGTCGCTTATATTCCTCTCCAGAAATAATGTTTGACTGGTTTCTGTCTGGATCAATAAGGTGACTAACATTCTTTTTTGTTAAGGGCTTATCAACAGTACTTAATTGTGTACTAATATTGGTCATCCCTTGATTCAACAATTGTCTTTCCTGATGAAATAAATTTTGCGTAAATGCGCTAAACAATGCCATGGCAACGATACAAAAGATGATTAATGACCCTAATGCCGTCCCAGCTGCCCACTTAATTTTTAGCGAAACAAACCGTCTTTCATCTTTTTGCTTCATAATTGATCATTCCTAGGAGCGAATCACATATCCAGTACCACGAACCGTTTGGATGTAGCTCTTTTCACCAGGCCGGTCGATCTTATTCCGTAAGTACCGAATATAAACATCAACAACATTGGTTTCAACTTTGGAGTCATAACCCCACACCTTACTCAAAAGGTCTTTTCGTGACATAACAACATTGATATTTTCCATCAAAATCAAGAGTAATTCGTATTCGCGCTTTGTAAGGTTAATTACTTCATCACCACGACGAACGACCCGATTCTCTTTTTCAATGGTAAGATCCTTGTAATTGACCGTTGTTTGGTGTTCTTTATTATTACCATCTTCAATACTGATTCGCCGTAATAACGCCCGCACCCGTGCAAGGAGTTCTTCAATAGCAAATGGCTTAACAATATAATCATCTGCCCCATGATCTAAACCAGAGACACGGTCAATAACAGAATCACGAGCAGTCATGATAATAATTGGTGTATCTTTTATTTCACGAACCCGTCGTGCAACTTCAATCCCATTTAACTCTGGGAGCATCAAGTCTAGCAAAATCACATCAAAATCTTGATTTAAAGCTGCTTCTAATCCGGCACGACCATCGAGTTCAACATCTGTATCGTAGCCTTCATGCTTTAATTCAAGTTCTACAAAATTTGCTAAATTTTCCTCATCCTCAATAATTAAAATTCGACTCATTAATAACTCACCTACTATAATAATCTTTTTACTTGTTATACGTATTAATAAAACACAATAATTTTATCACAATTTTTTAATAAACCCCAGTATTCTCTATACTAAAAATCTCGATTTATCAAGGAATTAGATTATATCATTTTTCACTTATAAATTCTTAGAAAATTTTAAAATAAAAAAACTATCCTAGGTCCGGCGCCTAAAGGATAGCTTTTATATTAATTAGTTGTTAGTGTTAACAACTTGCTTGCCGTCGTAGTAACCACAACTTGGGCATACCATGTGAGACTTGCGAAGTTCACCACAGTTTGGGCAAGGAGTAAGGCCAGGTACATTTAACTTGATATGACCCCGACGCATACGCTTCTTAGTCTTTGAAGTCTTCCGTGCTGGAACAGCCATGTTTGACACCTCCTAAGAAATTAGAATTATCCACAAATGGTTTTTAACCGTCCGCTATTTTTTGTTATCCTGATCAGGAAAAAGGTTTTGCAACTTAGCGAGACGTGGATCAACTTTGTCATCTTTCTGCTGCTGGGCCTTGTAGTCATCTTCAGAGATAACACTCCAACCTTTTCCATTTGGCATTGGTTTGCCAGACTTTTCTTCGGCAGAAAGAACCCGTAGTGGTACCTGTTCAACGATATTTTCCGCTAATGCAGTATCAAAATCAATTGAATCACCCTTTTTAATCAGGAAAACAACCTCATCTTCATCCTCATAGCGGGCAAAGTGTGAACGATCATCGATATACGTCTCTGAGAACGTAAAATCGAGCGGTAATTGAACGGGTGTTAACGAGCGACTAGATGGAACGGTTAACGTCGTTGTAACATGAGCGCTAATCGTTGCATCACCATCGTCATAAGTAACGTAACCATCAACTTTAACTGGTTGAACAGCTAAAATAATATCTGGAAACAGCTTCGTTAATGATGCGTTCAGATCAAAAGTACTTTGAATATGAAGTGGTTCATCTTGGTAACGATGTAATTCAGCTAACGACCATTTCAACGTACTAACCTCCTAATGCAACATGTGCAATTATACTAGTCCCCTTATACGTTGTCAATGTTTTTTCCTTGACAACCTTTTAGGGAACCAAATCTACTTAGAATATTTTACCAAACTTTATCAAAGACATTAATTAATAATTATCGGTGGGTGCTTCAAATCTTGTTCAACCGGCGTAAATAACTGATATAGTTTCCCTGCACGATAATCAAGATTAAGCAATTGATCCCGCATTTCTTGGTCGACTTTTGTAATTAGTGGTAGAGCAAGCTCCTTTTTTACCTCATGAAGGTATTCACGTCCTTGCTTATTAAAGGCCAAAACATGAAGATAAGGGTGTTTACTATGCTTCTCTACCTCTTCTTGGGTAATCTGCAAGATAGTGTATAAACAAACCCGCAATAAGTGGGCATAGGTATACCGTTTAGTCTTGGTAAATTTCATAAACGAATTAAAGTCAAGACTTCGCTGGGCAGCTTCCTTCATCCGATATTCTAGTCCTTCCGCCATTAAGTAAGTTGACTGAAGGGTTGAAACAGGCGCTTGAATAAGCTGATTCCGCAATAAAGGATAAAGTTCTGTCCATAAGGGAATACTCTTTATTGTCGCCAATATATCTCCCATCACCTGGGGGACAGCTTGCCAATAATCGCCCTTTTCACTGATTGCCTGACGGATTGCACTCGCACTCGCAATCTTGCCTTTAATTTGCTGGTCGTGATAGTTACTTCCCTGTCGCTTGATAGGCAGCAATTCAAAATGATAACCCTGATTAATTTTAGCTTTGGTATAAGCAAAAGCTAAAATATCATTGGGATCAATCAAGGTGACACCAGTTTGTTCCTTCAATTGTTGGTTAAATTGGGTGGCGTAAGTTGCATTATACTTATTAAAACTTTCCTGGTTAAAAGCTTCTTCAGCCTTCACCAACCGAGCAAAATCCCATTCTGGATGCTCACTCCCAAAGACAATCGAGTCAACGCCAAGAGCATTTAAGAGGCTCAGCGCTCCTCCGGCAAACCGATGTGCTGGTTGGACAGCATAAAAAACCGGTAATTCAATCACAAGGTCAACGCCATTCATCACTGCTGCCCTAGCTCGTGACCACTTATCAACGATTGTCGGTTCACCACGCTGGGTAAAATTGCCACTCATTACTGCTACCGTTACATCTGCCCCAGAAATTTTTTTCGCTTGCTGAAGGTGGTAGCGATGCCCATTGTGAAATGGATTATATTCAACAACCATCCCTACTGCTTTCATGTGAACTCTCCTTATTTGTGACACTTAAAGAACCATCGTGTTGGGTTTTCTTCTTTGATAGAAGTCGAAAAATTTGATCCCACTTCAACAGAATTAAAGCCAGCTTGAGATAGCATCTGCTTTAATAAAGGCAATTCATAAGCCCGTTCATAATGGGTTTCCCCAACACGATCATAGCGTCCATCATTATCTCGAGTAAAAAAAACTAATTCATGAATTACACCATGATCAACATCATCGTCTTTAAAAGACTGCCACATGAACGCTCGCTGGTGGTCTTCATCTTCATAGTTGAACATATACCCCGGATAAACGATATCAGTTTGATAAGGAGAAATGACATCAAATAAGAAGACACCATTATCTTTCAAGTGATCAGCAATCTCATTAAAGGTCTTTTGCACGGCCGCAGCATCGTCTAAATAACAAAAAGAGTCTGCATAACAAGTAATTGCATCATACTGCGGTAAAGCACTGAGGTCCCGCATATCAGCTTGCAAAAGATTCATATTAACTCCTGCTTCCGTCGCATGTTGATCAGCAATACTGAGCATCTCAGCAGAAAAGTCAGCAACCGTTACGTCAAATCCACGAGCAGCCAGCATTACTCCTAACCGTCCACTACCGCCAGCTAAATCTAAAATGTTCTTAGTATCAGCAGGAAGGTTTTTGATTGTGAATTCTTCCCACTTCTGGTACATTTCAGGATCAAAAAGCTGGTCATATAACTGGGCAAAACTTTGATAAATCATTAATCATTAATCCAGTCGTTAATATTGACAAGGGGTGCGTCGGCCCATAATTTTTCAAGGTTATAGAATTGACGAGTTTCTTCACGGAAAACATGGACAACCACGTCACCAAGGTCAACCAATACCCATTGAGCATGATTTTTACCTTCAACGCTACCAATCTTGACATTTTCTTCATGTGCTTTTTCAACAATGGCATTGGTGATCGCCTGTACTTGACGGTCTGAACCCCCTGTCATAATAACGAAATAATCAGCCATTGGACTAATCTCATCAACTTTAAGAGCAACGATATCTTCTGCGCGCCGACCATCTGCAGCTTTGACAACCATTTCTAATAATTGTTTACTATCCATTAATCTATCTCTCCTTCATATTGCGGAACCCATGCATTATAGGTTTCTATTGTCTTTGGATATACCGGCTTCCCATTTCCAATCAAATAAGCCAGCGTATGTTTTGTTTGGTAAGCAACCCCTGCTTGAAGGTTTGCGGCTGTAATTACTCGTGCCTTTTTTACGCCTGCAAAGTCTCGACCCGGCTCAATATAATCAGCCATGTAAATAACCTGCTCAAGCTTTGTCATTACTGGCGCCCCAGTAGTATGGTGGCGAACCGCATTTAGGATATCTTCATCCCAAATCCCTAATTCATCCTTGATTAGCTCTGCACCAACTACTCCATGCCAAATTGCATTACCATAATCTAAGAGCAGTGGATTAAGCCCTTTTTTCTTAATCTCAGCAATAAAATCTTCGTCAGGACGCTGTTTGGCATAATCATGACACAGGCCTGCAATACTAGCTTTTTCAACATCAACCCCGTATTGCTCAGCTAACTTAATCGCTGTCTCTTCCACACGTAATACATGCTGAAATCGTTTGTCCTTTAACGCCTTTTTGAGACGGTCGATAAGTTCAGACCGTGTCATTGGGATATAATTTTTATTATAAACTAATTCTTCATTCACGATATAATTGATACTCCTCAATAAACTTGCTTACGGCATCTGGGACCATATACTTGATTGATTGACCATGTTGCACCCGTTGTCGAATATCGGTTGAACTAAAATCAACCGTTGGGACATCTACCCAAATTACTGGATATCGTGTCTCATTCTTCGCTCTTTGACGATGAACGCCGACAAAATGAAAATGGGGCAAGCGAATTAAATCATTGATCCGGTACCACTTGTCAAGATAATCGACCATATCCCCGCCGATAATAAAGTAATAATCGACATCAGGGTGCTTATCTAACAAATACTTAATAGTATCGTAAGTATAGCTAACTCCTCCTCGCTCTAATTCGGCATGCTCAATCCCTAAAAAGGGGTTATCAGCAACTGCCAATTCGAGCATCTGCAACCGCAATTGAGGATCAAGTGAATCTTTATGATCAATATGGGGAGGTTTAGCATCTGGTAAAAAATCAACCCGATCAAGACAGAGGGCATGACCAACCTGATCCGCCATAAACAGGTGAGCATTGTGAATAGGATTAAATGTTCCCCCATAGAGGCCAATTCGCTTACGGTGTCCACTAACCTTAGTCTCCGGTTGCGCCTGGGTTTGCACCTTGTCTACTACACTACAGCTTTGCAAAACCGTCACTCCTACTTTTACTTAGATTTCAGCTACTCGTGATGACAATTCACGGGCATCCTTATTTGCTGAAACTTTAAATAAAACTAATACCCGACCAATAACTTGAACTACCTGAATAGAAGTTTTTTCTTCAATTAATTCGCGAACTTCATCAGTTGTAACATCTGAGTTTTGCAAAATGCTAACCTTAATTAATTCTCGACGGTCGAGTGCGCCATCTAGTTGAGCAAGCCAATTGTCAGTCAGACCATCTTTACCTACAGAAAATAGTGGTTGAAGGTGGTTTGCTTGTGCTCGTAAAAATCGTTTTTGTTTTCCTCTTAATTGCATAAGTCTTTCCTTTCAAATATTAATTAAATCATTGCGCGCCGTACCAGAGCCCCGACACCTTTCGGAACCCATGCAGCAACAGTCGTTTTTGCAGGAACAGTAATCCATCCTAGACCCTCAAAGACAATATCGCTCTTTTCGGTAATGTGGAATTCATAACGTTCTAATGGTGGGAACTCATTCTTTTCATCGCTAGTCGGTGGGGTAAGCAAATCCCCTAAGTGTTTAGCATAGAAATTATCAGCATTGCTTAGCTTTGTACGGTGAATTGGTAAATTATTATCAAAGTAAGCAACCATTCCCGCACGCTCACCATGAAGATAATCAAATCGCGCAACGCCACCTAAGAATAATGTTTGACCATCATTTAATTGGTAAGTCTTTGGTTTAATCTCTTTTTGGGGTGCCACAATCTTCAAGTCTTTTGGTGATAAGACATGGGCCATTTGCTCTTGATGGATAATTCCAGGAGTATCAACTAAAACATGCCCATCATCAAGTGGAATTTCAATCTTATCAAGAGTAGTTCCTGGGAAGCGTGAAGTAGTGATCAATTCTTTTACTCCCGTTCGTTGCTTGATAATTTGGTTTATTAACGTTGATTTCCCAACATTGGTAACACCTACAACATAAACGTCTCGATTATGCCGGTATTTTTCAATCACATCAAGCAAGTGGTCAATCTGATGGTTCTTTTTAGCTGAAACAAGAACCGTATCAATCGGACGCAATCCGGCAATATTTGCCTGTTGACGAATCCAGTCAGTTAGCTTTGGCCGCCGTAGAGAACGTGGCAACAAGTCTTCCTTATTTCCAACTAATAATACTGGATTATCGCCAACAAAACGGTGTAAGCCCGGAATTAAACTTCCATTAAAGTCAAAAACATCAACAACATACACAATTAAAGCATTAGCATCCCGAATCTGATTTAATAGGCGCAAAAAGTCGTCATCCGTTAAAGATACCGGAGCAATTTCATTGTAGTGCCGCAAACGGAAACAACGCTGACAGTATAATTCTCCTGTCTCTTTTCCCTTCTCAAGGGCTGATTTAGGCGTATAACCCAAGCCATTAGGATCTTCCGTTTGAATAATACTCCCACAACCTATACAACGTAATTCTTCAGTTTGTTGTTCTTGTTCAGTCATTCAAATCCTCCTGCCATTTTAAATCTGGATATTTTTTGTTTAAGCTCTTCCAAACACGGCGTTCAAAGAAGCGGTTAATACGGGTATCCCACTTATCCGTATTTAATAGCGGACGTACTAAAATGCTGCGAATGCCCGCTTGGTTAGCTGCAGCAACATCAGTCAATAACTGGTCACCAACCATGACCACTTCATCTTTTGCTAAATTAAGTTTTTTCCGTGCACGATCAATCCCAAAACTTAAGGGCTTTAATGATCGCGAAACAAATGGAAGGTCAAGGCTATTAACAGCTTTCCCAACTCGTTCTTTACTATTATTAGAAATAACAATTAGTGGAATATGGGCTTCCTGTAAAGCATCCATCCATTCCTTTAATTCTGGAGTTCCATCTGGATTGTTCCAAGCAATCAAGGTATTATCCAGGTCACTAAAAACAGCTCGCACTCCCTGCTCTTTTAATTGGGCAGGAGAAACAGAATATATTGTATTAACCATCCATGTTGGTTTAAATATCTCTAACAAAGTCGCACCTCATCAAATTTAATATTCCAATCGGTTAATCCGATTAAATGTTCTAGTATTTAATTATATCGTGTGCTTTACTCGGAAAGCAACTAATTAAAAAAAGCCGCTTATCATGCATACGCATCATAAGCGACCGAAGATTATTTAGGCTTAGTTAAGAGCTTTCTTAGCTTCGTCAACGAGTGCCTTGAATGCATCTGCATCGTTAACAGCTAAATCAGCTAACATCTTACGGTTAATGTCAATGTTAGCAACCTTTAAGCCGTGCATTAACTTGCTGTAACTAATGTCGTTCATACGTGCAGCAGCGTTAATCCGAGCAATCCAAAGTTCACGGAACTTACGCTTGTTGACCTTACGATCACGGAAAGCGTAAGTGTAACTCTTCATTACTTGGTTTTTAGCAGTCTTGAAAAGACGGTGCTTTGAACCACGGTAACCCTTTGCTAACTTCATAATGCGCTTGCGACGTGCACGCGTAACAGTTCCACCTTTAACTCGCATGTTGAAATCCTCCTACGTATATTAAATAGTTATTTTTGTGAAGTTTACTTAAATGGTAATAACTTCTTGTAACGCTTTACGTTGGTCTTGTCCATCATGCTCAAACCACGTAATTGACGACGTTGCTTCTTAGTCTTACCGTGGAAACGGTGACTAGTGAATGAGTTTCCACTCTTGAATCCACCATTAGCTGTACGCTTGAAACGCTTGGCAGCAGCACGGTTACTCTTCATCTTTGGCATAACTAATTCCTACCTTCTTAAATTAATTCTTTGCTTTATCAGCAGCCGGAGCAAGAGTTAAGAAAATACTCCGCCCTTCCATCTTCGGACGTTGAACAACAGTAGCGATGTCTGAAGTTTCTTCAGCCATACGTTCAATCATGTCACGACCGATATCCTTATGGGTAATAGCACGACCACGGAAACGTAATGAAATCCGCACCTTATCGCCCTTTTCAATGAACTTACGAACGCGCTTTAACTTAACATTAAAGTCATTAGTATCAATTGATGGACTAAGGCGAATTTCCTTAACCGTTATCGTCTTTTGCTTCTTACGAGCTTCACGCTCTTTCTTTTGCATCTCGAAACGGTACTTCCCGTAATCCATAATGCGGGCAACAGCTGGGCGTGCCTTTGGTGCAACTAATACTAGGTCTAAGTTAGCTTCTTCAGCTAACTGTAGCGCTTCACGCTTAGACTTAATGCCCAATTGTTCACCATCTTGACCGATTAACCGCACTTCCCGTGCACGAATACCGTTATTGACAATCATATCTTGTGCTATGGCAACGCACCTCCAATTTTTTTAGCGAAAGATCAAGCAAAAAAGCGAGGCACAAAAGTACCCCGCTTCATAACAACGACCTTATCCTAATGGTCGATTATCATTCATCTCGTCAGCCCGGCGATCGATACCACCTAGGCGAGAAGCGGGTGCTTCTGCTTTTTCTTTCAACGTTTATTAGCTTACTAAATTCAAAGTTTAATGTCAAGAACTTTATCCCTTATCACGCAAATTCTTTCCTTCCATTTCAATCTCACGTGATAAGTACTTGATTCTTTCCATAATGCGGGCCGCTTTGAGGGGCTCATTATCGCCTTGCGCATTGATAGCAAGGTGGTTATTTTGCAACTCATCCATTGAAAAATTAGAACTAAAGAAGGTTGGTAATTCTTCTTGCATCCGATATTCTAAGATCACTCCTAAAATATCATCCCTTACCCACGTTGTCATTGCACCAGCCCCAATATCATCAAGCATTAAAATCGGCGCCAGTTTAATTGCATCCAATTTTTCGCCGGTATTATTTTGCTTGATTGAATTCCGCATTTCAACAGCAAAACTAGGGAAATGCACCATCGTCGTTGCAACGCCCTTACTCTTAGCAAGTTCATTAGCAATTGCTCCAAGAAGGTATGTTTTACCGACCCCAAATTGCCCATACAAGTAAAGGCCTGGTTGAAACTCACCCTTTTGGTAATTATCCGTAAAATCCATGGCTGCTTGAATTGCCTTTGTTCGTGTATCAGTCTGGGTATCTTCATTTAAATAATAATCATCATATGACGCATTTTTAATGAACTTAGGCATATTAATCGAGTTAACTAGCCGTTGAATATAACGTTGGCGCTGCCGTTCTAATAACTGTTTAGTTGGAACGTAGGTTACGTCAATTTGCCCAGCACTGATAACCAATTGCGGAGAATATCCTGGGGCAACAGTTGGCACGCCTTTTTCAATTAATTGCTTTTCATGAAAAAACTCATAAAGCTTTGATTGACCCCGTTTAATTGCTTCTTTACTAAGACGGTCACGATTTTCGTTTAAGAATGTTTGAACATCTTTATCCGCATAAACTTGCTTCATCGTTTGCTGGATATTGTTTGCGATATTTTGACCGCGCATTAACTCTTGTAAAGTTTTGTTTAGTGACTGCATGCTGCCACCTCCTTTAGCTGCTACTTCTTCTTACGATTAGCGATCCGTTCGCGCAGTTTGGCAATTTCTTGTGAGGAAGCTTTTTTCATTAGCTCACTCGTATCTTTCTTACTCCATTCTGGCATCGGTTCCTTAATCGTTTTGCGCCACTTATTTTTCTTTGGCGTCTTTGTTTTCTTTTCTTGCGATTGCTTGTTAAAAGTCTTTAATTGGACAATAGCTTGCTCTCCATTAATTACGCCATGTTGGAGCCAGTTATTGGCAATTGCATCGACAAAATTAGCTGTCAAGGTAGAATTTTCCCGGTCACTAATCACATACCAAGTTAAGATATTAATGGCATCTTGGGTAAGCTTTTCTTGCGCTACTAAGCCTGTCAGAATATGACGTTCACCTGAAGTTACATAGCCACCTGTCTGCCCTTTAAGGACCTGGAGAAATTCAACCGGAGAATAATCCTTAGCCGTTGCCAGTAATTCTTGATCTTTACTGGTCAGTTCACTATTTTTATTTGTCACTGGTGCTTCTTTTTCCACTACCTTTGTCGTTGAAGAATAGACAATATTATAAGCAGACGCGACAATTTGCTTAAATTTTTTCGGATTGAAATGATTAGTTTGTAGATCAATTGCCCGCAAAACCAATGTCTTCATCGTTGGCGCATCAATCCCGTATAATTGATGTTCTAATAATATTAGGTCTCGATTATTTTCAAGGTCCGCACTGACAATTGGCTGATTAGCCAGTAAGTGAATGAGGGTTGACCAATCAAAGTCATCGCTCATCCCCGCGGTTAACTGGGGTTGCTTTTCTACCGGTGATTGTTTTCGCGCCGTTAAAATCGCTTGTGGTGTTTCAGTAATTGACTGCGAGTTAATATGAAATTCTTCAAAAAAGTTGTGACTCACATTAGTTAATGAAGTGTTAGAAGAAGCGAGCTTGTATTGCCGACTTTGCTTAGTCAAACGTTCAAATGCTTCATCTCCTACTTCCTCTAAAAGTAAAATACTCAGCAAATTATCAGCTAAAAATTTTTCTGGAGTAAGGGTCGGCTGCAATTCATAAACATATACGTCCCCGATCTCATCGTGCTGGAAATAAGTTTGCACTAAGCCAACTGCCTCTAAACGATGGAGAGCCTCCAGCACTTGTTGGCCGCCAGCATTTACCTGGGCTAACAGGTCACTTTGCAAGGTCCGGTTGGCAATCGTCGGATTAGGCAGCAAGCGTACTTTTAACGCATAAAAAAAGCTAAACGCAACTGGTCCTAAAATTGGCTGATAAAATGTTGCAAAAGTCTGGTCATTAAAACTAATAAATGCAGTGCTGGCCGTAACAACATAACCGGCTTGCGGGTCAAAAGCTGCTGCAGTCATTTTACAGCCCTCCTAAGTTATTTTTTATGTTCTGCCTTCATCATGGTTTCAAGTTCGCTCATAAAGGCATCAACGTCCTTAAATTGGCGGTAAACACTTGCAAACCGAATATAGGCAATCTCATCGACACCTTTTAATTCGTTCATCACAAATTTACCAATGATTTGACTGGAGACTTCGCTTTCACCAATGCTTCGGATTTGTTTTTCCACTTTATCTGCAATCTTAGTCAACCGCTCCATACTAACCGGTCGTTTTTCCGCCGAGCGTACAATTCCATTGAGGATCTTTTGGCGACTGAATTCTTGGCGCGTGCCATCTTTTTTAATTACTAGTAGCGGCGTTTCCTCGTACCGTTCAAAGGTTGTAAAACGAAAGCCACAATGAATGCACTCACGACGACGACGAATAAAGCTTCCGTCTTCACTTGGCCGACTATCGACAACCCGTGATCCATTTTTGTGACAATGTGGACAGCGCAATGTGTCCCCCCTCCTTTATAATATAAGTACTTTATTTTACCACATTTTACTTTGCTTTTAGCTGATTTATTAAGGATGCGACTTGTTTTTGCAAGGCAACCTGGTCACCATTATTATTTATTTTAAAATCCGCCCGCGCTTCTTTCTCTGATAATGGCATTTGGGCAGCAATTCGCGTTTGGGCTTCCTCTTTAGAACAGTGATCACGAGCCATTAACCGCTTAAGCTGCGTTTGCGGATCAGTATAAACAACTACAATATAATCACAATCTTCATCATAGTGTTGCTCGAATAATAATGGTACATCTAACACCACGAGGGGAATTTCCTGTTTCTTCAAAGTATCAACCTGCGCAAAAATTGCATCGTAAATTAATGGCTGAAGAATCTCATTGAGTTTTTTTAACGCTTCTTTATCATTAAAGACAATTTTTGCTAAGGCCGACCGATTGAGCTCCCCTGTTGGCAAAAGCACTTTCGGGCCGAATACTTTGACAATCCTCGTTAACCCAACCGAGTCTGGTGTCTGGACTTGCCGCGCTACTTGGTCAGCATCAATCACCGGAATCCCAGCCTGGCGCAAAATGTTGCTTACCGTTGTCTTGCCCGTTGCGATCCCGCCTGTTAATCCAACTATTTTTGTCATTTCCTATTCCTTCAATACTTGACAGTGGGGACAAAAGGTCGTTCCGCGTTCAGCAACCTTAATTTTAACCATTTTCGTGCCACAGCGCGGACATTCATCTCCCGCATGACCATAAGCTTTTAAGCGATCTTGGAAAGCTCCGGCATCACCAAATGCATTCGTAAAACTATGCACAGTGGTTCCCTTGTACTTAATCGCTGTCGCCAATTCTTTGATAATATTTTCCCGTAATTCAGCAATCTGGTTAGCTGTTAAAGTATTGGCTGGTTGCTCCGGATTTATCCCCGTCATCCATAGTACCTCATCAACGTAAATGTTACCCAGACCGGCGACATGACGCTGATTGAGCAAGAATGGCTTAATCTTCCCCCGACTCTTTTTTAATTCAGCTGTAAAGTATGGCAAGGTAAAGGCATCTTCTGTCGGTTCAGGGCCAATCGTCTTCAATCCGCCGACATTCATCTCATCACCGGTTTTTACCAATGTCATCCGGCCAAATTTACGGGTGTCTTGGTAACATAATTCCGTACCATCCGTAAATTCAAAGACAACATGGGTATGTTTATCAATTGGTCCGCCAATCGGTTGGTTGTAATATTTTCCTTCCATACGAAGATGTGAAATCATCGTCAAATCATTAGTAAAACGAAAAAGAAGATATTTTCCTCGCCGATCAACATTTTCAATCGTCTGGCCAATCAACGCCTGCCGAAAATCTTCAACGTCATTGGTAATCGTTTTACCATAATAAACATCGATCGCGTTAATTTTACGCTTAGCGGCAATCTTCAGCAAACCGCGGCGAACAGTTTCAACTTCTGGTAATTCAGGCATTTAATTCCTCCGATCTATTTTTTAAGGTCATACCAGGTATCCCCATACTTACTATCTACTTTAAGCGGCACATCCAACTTAACGGCCGAATCCATTACTTTTGGCACTAATTCCGATAGAACTGGGATTTCTTCCTTTGGGGCCTCAAAGACTAATTCATCATGAATCTGCAAGAGCATTTTTGCCTTTAGATGGCGTTTCTCAAGCTCATCTTGCATCCGGATCATCGCAATCTTAATGATATCAGCAGCGCTCCCCTGAATTGGAGTATTCATTGCTGTCCGCTCTGCAAATGATCGCTTGCTGAAACTTTTGGCATGAATGTCTGGTAAGTAACGACGGCGGTGAGTAATCGTCTCAACATAACCATTCTCTTTAGCAAACGCAATCGTATCATTGATGTATTTCTTTACACCGGGGAATTCATGGAAGTAATTTTGAATAAATTCATGAGCTTCCGCGCGGCTAACATGAATCCGTTGTGCCAATCCATAATCACTAATCCCATAAACAATTCCGAAATTAACCGCTTTTGCCCGCCGCCGCATATTACGGTCAATCTCGGCATCGGGGGCTAAATGGAAAATCCGACGAGCCGTACTGGCGTGAATATCTTCACCATTCTTAAAGTCTTCCTGAAGGTTTTTATCACCAGTGATATGGGCAAGAACCCGTAATTCAACTTGCGAATAATCTGAAGAGAAGATTTGCCAGCCTTCATGACTAGGCACAAATGCCTTTCTGATTAAGCGTCCTTCTGGCAACCGTACTGGAATATTTTGCAGGTTAGGATCAACAGAGGACAAGCGACCAGTTTGCGTTAATGTTTGTAAGTAGCGCGTATGGATCTTCTGGTCATTTGAATGAATAACTTTCAGCAAACCAGTGATATAAGTAGATTGAAGCTTAGCAATTTGCCGATATTCCAAAATTTGCTCAACAATTGGTGACTTATCAGCTAACTTTTCCAGCACATCAACTGCAGTGGAATAACCGGTCTTGGTCTTTTTGATCACTGGCAATTTCAATTTTTCGAACAGAATATGGCCTAGTTGCTTAGTGGAGTTAATGTTAAATTCCTCGCCAGCTTCTTGATAGATCTGACTTTCAATTTCTGATAGCCGTTCAGTTAATTTACTACCCATATCTTTCAAAGTTTGTGCATCTACATGGACACCCGCGATTTCCATTTTTGCAAGAACCCGGGTTAGCGGTAATTCAATATCGGTATATAGCGGCGTTTGCTTATTTTCATCTAATTTGGCAAAAAAATCCTTACGCAGATGTTCAATTGCCCGCGCTTTCGTAGCCAGGTGACTAAAGAAGGTCTCGTCATCATCAGGCACAGCACGCTTAGCACCTTTACCATAAACTTCCTCATCTGTTCGTACATCATCATAACTGTGTTCCTGAGCTACTTGTCCCAGGTCGTTACTATTGTCATTAGTATTTAGAAGGTAAGATGCCAAAAGCAGATCAAAATTAATATTTTCAAGCGGAATACCGAGGCGATGAAGCCCAACGATTTGCGCCTTGGCATTGAAGACATTCTTCTTAACGCTATCACTCTGGAGTAAATCTTTGAGAGGCGCTTCTTTAAGCAGGTCCACATCTCGACTTGTAAACCAGTGTCCTTCATTGCCGACCACAAAACCAGCGAATGGTGACGTGTGGTAGTTTTCTGCTGGCATTTCAAGGTAAAAACTGACTTCACCCGTCAATTGTCCTAGTTCGTCTAAGTTATCCTTAGTTAAAACCGTGTAGTCAATTGGAGCAATCTCAGCTTCATCTTCGTCGCCGGCCCCATCGATATCCATCTTTTTCAAGAAAGATTTAAAGCCCATCTCTTTATAAAACTTAATCAAGTCATCCGTTTGTGGACCTTGGTATTGCAAATCATCTAGGCCAATCTTGAGCGGAGCATCCCGAAGAATTGTCGCTAACGTCTTACATTGGCGAGCAATCTCTTCATCCTCAATCAAATGTTCTTTCATCTTACTCTTTTTGAGGTCATCAATATGGTCATAAAGCTCTTCAACCGAACCAAACTGTTTCACAAGTTTGATCGCCGTCTTTTCTCCAATTTTAGTTACACCAGGATAATTATCGGAAGAATCACCCATCAATGCCTTCATATCAATTATTTGGCGTGGGGTAATTCCTAATTTTTCTTCGACATGCGCTGGCGTATAGTGTTCCGTGTCAGTAACTCCCTTGTGGGTAACGGCAACGGTTGTATTTTCACTTGCTAACTGGGTAAGGTCCCGATCTCCAGTTACGATCAACGTCTTGTAGCCAGCATCATCCGCCTGCTTAGCCAAAGTACCGATAATATCGTCAGCCTCATAGTTAGCTAATTCATAACTATGTAACCCAGAGTCTTTGATCAATTCACGCACATAAGGGATTTGCTCGGTCAATTCATTAGGCGTCTTGTTTCGACCACCCTTATAGTCATCATACATTTTCGTCCGGAAGGTTACCTTCCCTGCATCAAAGGCTACTAAAGCCGTATCCGGTTTAAAGTTTTGCAACACATGGTCAAGCATCAACTTAAAGCCATAAATTGCAGCCGTATGCAAGCCGTCCTTATTTGTAAACTTGTCCATTTGGTTATGCATGGCAAAAAATGCCCGGAAAACAATACTATTTCCGTCAATTAACAATAATTGTTTTGTCATTTAATTCCCGCCCTTCTATCGCTAATAGTAATTGTACCAGAGAATATAGCAATGGTTTAGTTTCTTGACCAAAGATTTAAGTTATAATTAAAATGAAAAACATTAGATGCGAGATGAAATTCATGGATAAACTCATTAACTATCAAAAGCCAGCAGAAGCACGGCTCTTTGCCCTCCTTCTCACCTTTAGTGGTGGCTTCATCGACGCTTTTACATATATCAAATGTGGGCGAACGATGGCGGCGGCCCAAACCGGTAATATCATTTTTCTTAGCGCTGCGCTCGCAAACCACAATTTCCTTGGCGTGGTTGATCGGCTAGGTTCATTGATCGCATTTATTGTTGGATTAGCAATGGTTAGTATTCTCCATGCTCATTTAAAAACTGATTATTGGCGAGTAGTTTGTTTATTGCCAATTTTATTAGTAGGAGCAATTATCGGTTTTCTTCCTGACAGCTTTCCTGATTATCTAATGGTACCAGCTGTTTCATTTGGGCTTGCAATGCAAAGTGCCGCTTTCAGCAAAATCGAGGGGCTTGGGTATAACAGTGTCTTTACAAGTGGCAGTGTTAAAAAAGCTGCGGTTGCCTGGAGCGAATATTATTTTCATCACGATCGCTCGCAACGCTCAGCGGCCTTTAGTTATTTAATGATCGTGATCTGTTTTACGCTCGGCGCGATCATTTCCGCTCAGTTGCTTCCCTTTTTCCGAATGAAAACTATCTGGATCGCAACGTTCTTGATTCTCGTAACTGATAGTTCTTATTATTTAACTAAAAGGAAAAACGTTAATAAGTAGTTTTTAAATATAGTAAAGAGGCTGAGAAAAACTTTTGTTTTTCAACAGCCTCTTACTATTTTGCAATATAATAACAAGATAACGTGCAAAACACTCACTTTTAATTAATTTCGGTCACTCATTCCAAAAATTTGGAGAAGTGAGATAAAGAGGTTTACAAAGTCTAAGTACAATTGAAGGGCACCTAGAACAGCTAAACCATTTGTTGATACTTCGCCACCATAGTTGATGTAGATTTGCTTCATCTTTTGTGCATCCCAAGCTGTTAAAACAGTAAAGATAATAACAGCGATAAAGGAGAAGATGTAAGCAATGGCAGGACTTTGTAAGAACATGTTGATAAGGTAAGCAATCATTAAAGCAATCAAGGCAGCCATCGCGTGAGCACCAAACTTACTTAAGTCGCGTTTAGTAATGGTCCCATACAAAGCCATCGTGACAAAAACAGCTGCGGATGATACGAAAGCTGAGGCAATGCTTGCTCCCGAATAAACACCAGCAATAATTGCAAACTCGACACCATAGATTATTGCCGTCAGCATCAGCATAATAAATGCCCCAACTGGGTTCCGGGTAGCACTAAAGCTTACCCCCATTGACAAAGCAATCGGTAGCAATAAGATAACCCAAACCATTCCAGGGTGAGCACTAAAGAAACCGAAAACCGCACTCCGGAATACCCCCATGGTCAAGTAAGCACTGAATGCAGAAACAAGAACTGCCAGCGTCATGTTTCCATACATTCGGGTCAAGAAACTATTCAAGCCAGCTGCGTCAGTGACAACCCGACGCCCTGGTTCTTGAGAAAAGTTATTCATCAAAACTCCCTCTTTCTATTTAATTTGACTTTATTTGACTAATTATAAAAATGGTAGCAGAGGCCTCCATTTCGTTCAAGTAAATCTTTAATTATTTTAACAATTCTTTGTACTTTTCTTCGTACTTTTCAACATCACCGGCACCCATGAAAACAACTACTGCATTATGGTATTGCAAAAGTTTATCCATGGTATCCATGTCAATGCCTTCACTACCGTCAATCCGTTGCTCCAAATCAGCACTAGAAACATTTCCAGCATTTTCACGAATTGAACCAAAGATTGGGGTAACAAAAGTCTTATCTGCCCGGCTAAGCGATTCTGCAAAGCCATCGATGTAAGCAGCCAACCGTGAGTATGTGTGTGGTTGAAAAACAGCGATAACTTCACGATCTGGATACTTTTGCCGTGCCGCATCAATTGTTGCTTTAATTTCGCTTGGATGGTGAGCATAGTCATCAATAATGGTTATATCCGCAATGTCAGTCTCGCTGAAACGGCGCTTTACCCCACTAAAGTTGGCTAATTCCTGTTGAATCTCATCCATGTTCATGTGTTCCATGTATGCAACTGCTAGTACTGCTAAGCTATTAAGAACACTGTGTTCACCGTATAAGTGGATAGTGAATGTGCCGAGTTTTTGGTCGCGGAAGTAAGCATCATATGTTGAGCCTTCTGGTGTCCGTTGAATATTTTCTGCCCGGAAATCATCATCTGGATTAGTTCCATAGTAGTAAACCGGAACATCAACGTTTAAGTTACGAAGACTAGGATCATCTCCCCAAGCAAAAATTGCCCGTTGAACCTGCTTACCGTACGTTTCAAATGAATCACGGACATCTGCCAAATCATTGAAGTAATCAGGGTGATCAAAGTCAACGTTCGTCATAATTGCATAGTCTGGGTGGTAGGCAAGGAAGTGATCACGGTATTCATCGGCTTCAAAAACAAAGAAGCGTGCATCCGCATTTCCTTTACCTACCCCATCACCGATCAAGTAGCTGGTTGGTTCAACCGCTGCTAATACGTGTGATAACAATGCAGTCGTACTGGTCTTACCGTGTGCTCCGGCAATCCCAATACTAGTATGATTCTTAACCTCATTTTCAACAGCCTCAGGGTAGCTTAAAATTTTAAGGTCTAATTCATGTGCTCGTTTAATCTCTGGGTGATCATCATCAAAAGCGTTTCCTTGGATAACAATCATCCCTGGTTTCAAATTGGCTGGATCAAATGGCAAAATTTTAATTCCCGCCGCTAATAATGGCGCTTGTGTAAATGTTTCCTTTTCAATATCTGAACCTAGTACTTGGTGTCCTTTGTCATGAAGGATACGTGCTAAAGAGGCCATCCCGGTCCCTTTAATACCAACAAAGTAATATGTATTTTGTTCCATCAATCCAATTCCTTTCAACAATTCAATTTAAAATAAATGCGAGGGGTAGATCAGTAACTATGATCCATCCCTCACTAAATAATAAAGCATTATAAAATTTTGGCAATAGTAATCAGCTGTTTTTTGTTAGTTTTCTGGACGAGAATTTTTTCGCAAAATAATGTACAATATTAAGTACAACAAGAAGTAAGGATGTGATTATCATGCCAATTGCTACTACTCAAAGTGACTTCAGAAAACATATCAAGGATTACCTTGATCGAGTTAATGAAGACGAGCAAATTGTCTTAGTTGCCCGTTCAAATCAACGAACAGCTGCCATCATCTCCCAAAATCAATTGAATGCATTGCTTGATGCTGTAAATGCTAAGGAAGATTCATTAGATTATGCTATTGCAAGAGATAAATTAATTGACATGCATGTTATCCCAGATGATCCTATTATTGAATCCAATGACAATTACTGGAATCAATTCAAGAATAGTGAGGAAAAGTAAGTCATGTCTTATTACTCTTTTCGGCCACGCAAAACATTTAATGCTGATTTAGCACGTCTTGGTAAATTAGACCCATCAATTATCGATGACATTCATGAGGCCATTGATATTTTGCTCAATGGCGATGTTCTCCCCAAAGAATATAGGGATCATAACTTACAAAGAAAATATGCCGGTTACAGAGAATTTCATGTCAGGGATACTCCCAAAGGTGCAAAACCTACGAAGACCAATGATGTGCTAGTAATCTATAAGATTGACCATCAAGATCTTGTATTAGTTGCTGTACGAGCAGGTTCTCACAATATTCTTTTTAATAAGGGTTATCGAAAAAACAAATAAGTTTTCTCAAGTCAAAGATAAATATCACAATCGTAGTATAATAATGGCCTCTAGGATTCGTTAAAGCTGAACCCTAGAGGCCACTATTACTTGCAGGAGCTTGCGTCGCTCCCATCAAGAATCACTATCGCTTTTTTGTTAGTTTTCTGGGTAGAACGTATCGGCCTTGGCAAAATCAACCGGTTCACCGACTTCTTGCCAGTCATCAGGGATAATGAACAGGCCCTTTTCATCGGGAGCATTCTTAATCCGTAGTTCACGGAAACCACAGAGCATTCCGGCACTATCGACACCCATCAATTGACCAGGCCAAATGATCTTACCGTCTGGCATCATCGCACCAGGACGAGCGACTACCACTTTAATACCTTCCGCAACATTAGGAGATCCGCACACGATTTGGACAGTCTTATCATCAGCAATCCGCGTTTGCGTTACTTTTAAGTGGTCAGACTTAGGATGGTCAGTGATCTTTTCAACATAACCAACCACAAACTTAGGATCTTCGTCAGCCGTTAAGAGCTTATCAAAGCCCGCTTCTTGTAACTTTGCATTTAATTTTTCAACTTGGGCTGCATCTAAAAATACTTGCCCGTTTTCACTTGTTAATTCTGGTAAGATCTTGCTGGCGTTCATAAAGTTATAGCCAAGTAATGCACCATCTTTTTCAGCGGTGATCTGAGCTACATCATCAGCAATCTTAGTAATTTGGTCATCCGCATCTGGAGCGGTAATAACGACTAAAATGTCGCCTAATTCATTGGGATTGTAACTTGAAATTAACATCAAATATTCCTCTCTCTAATATAATCTACCATTTTATATTATTACATAAAAAGAAGACTATGAAAATCTAATTTAAAACTAAAGAAGGCTGAATAATTCAGTCTCTTTATTTTCACAGCCTTCTTATTTTACTTCAAATTGTTTAAAAAATCTTCAACTTGTTGCTTAGTTTTACGATCTTTATTGACAAATCGACCAATTTCTTTACCATTATCATATACAATGAAGCTTGGAATTCCAAATACATTTAATTCAGCAGCGAGGTCGATGTTTTCATCGCGATCAACTTCATAGAAAGTATAATCACTGAAGTCTTGTTCGATCTCAGGCATTGCTGGCTTAATGAAACGGCAATCTGGGCACCAATCAGCTGTAAAGAAAAGGACGACCTTGCCATTGCCAATAGTTTCAATTAATTGATCTTCTTTTAATTGTGGTAATCTTTTCATAATCCTCATCCCTATATCATTTTAGCAATATTATACCATGCTTCTTATCTATTGTAAGTACTCTGCTTGCAAGGACTAGATATTTGGATTTTAATAATTAAAAATGATAGAATAAATGAGAAGTTAAGAACGGATTAAATTTAAATAGTGAAGGAAGCAATCATATGAATGCAAACAATAACTCCCTCAACCCCTGGCTGATTCCAGTCACATTAGGTGCATCTGGAATCGCCGGTTTTATCGCTGGTAAACTTTTTGGTAACCGCCAAATATCTGCTGATCGGATCTTAAAATTAGTCAAAAACGATTTTGCAAGTGAAGGTTCTTTAACCGGTAGCTGGATCAATGATAAAGCAATACCTTTTCAACGATTTGCGGTTAAAACCCATGCTTATGAAGGCGGCGTTTCTCGTCTAGAAGATGGCGAAGAAGTAGATTACGAGTTTATTGCTGATGCATATACTGGTAGTCTATTAGAATTAAAACGGATTGAGAATAACTAGAGCAAAGGCTGGGGATAAATTTCCCGGCTTTTTTAATTAAAGGAGGATATCATGAATCTTAATGACGCAATTCAAGAATGTTGGAGCAAAATTGATGAAGGACAGGTAGCAACCTACATTCCCGCTTTAGCAAAAGTTGACCCTTATCAACTTGGCGTTTACCTTTTTGACGTCACAAATGATAAAAAAGTATAAGCAGGCGCATCGCAAGTTCGGTTTGCTATCGAAAGTGTCTCGAAAGTAATCACCCTCCTCTACGCCATTGAACGTTTAGGCTTGTCGGCAGTTGAAGAGCAAGTGGGAACACGCCAGACCGGCTTCCCGTTCGATACAATCCTTAACATGGAAATCACTAAAGAGACGCACCCTCTCAATGCTTTTATTAATAGTGGTGCCATCCTCATCAGTTCATTAATTGAAGAACAAGATGGGCTTTCTCCCTTTGACCAAATCCTTGAATTTAGTCGTAAAATTTGCAATGATCCCAATATCACCCTCAATGAAGAAATTTACCAATCGGAGTTGCGAACCGGGGATATGAATCGGTCGTTAGCCTACTATCTCAAGGCCAAAGAAGTCCTCACTAATGATGTAACCCTTAGCCTTGATACCTATTTTAAGCAGTGTTCAATGATGGTCACTTGCCAAAGTCTAGCTAATCTCGGTGCTGTCCTTGCCAATGATGGGATCGCTCCTTGGAATAATGAACGAATCATTTCAAGCGAGGCTGCTACATATACAAAATCGGTCATGATGACGACTGGCCTCTACAATGAATCAGGAACTTATTCCGTTAGAATCGGTATACCGACTAAGAGCGGTGTCGGTGGCGTTTTAGTTTCTGCTGCCCCCAATCATTACGGGATCGGAATTTTCAGTCCGGCACTCGACCATGCTGGTAATAGTGTTGCCGGGCTAGCAATGCTTGGACTCATCAGTAAAAAATTAAAGCTTGATATTTTTAGGTACTAGTTGCAAATATTCGCCTCCTTATCGGGATCTACTTAATTATATTCAACGTTTAATTCAATTTCGTTAATTTACTATTCCAATTCAATATGCAGGTCCATCCCAAGAATATTTTTAGTATAATTAAGGTAATCGATGCATACGCTTTCACCAACAAGGAGGTTTATCATGATGTATCCAGTAACAATCGGTCATTCAGAAGTTAAAGTAAATCCCCTCGGTCTTGGAACAAACGCTGTTGGCGGTTATAATCTCTTCCCGGATTTAGATGATCAAGCCGGCATTGATCTCGTTAAGACTGCTTTAGATAATGGAATTAATTTATTAGACACTGCCTATGTCTATGGTTTGGGTCATTCAGAGGAACTAATCGGGCAAGCCATTCAAGATTACGATCGGCATAAAATCATCATTGCAACAAAGGGCGCTCATGATTTTTCAACGGGTAAAGAAGTTATTAATAACGATCCAGATTTTATTACCAAGCAGGTCAATGACAGTTTACAACGGTTGCAAACTGACTACATTGACATTTACTATCTGCACTTCCCTGATCATGATACGCCGAAAGCAGAGGCAGTCGGTGCTCTTCAAAAATTACGGGAAGAAGGAAAGATTCGGGCAATCGGAATTTCTAATTTCAGTCTTGATCAAATTAAAGAGGCAAATGCGGATGGTTACGTTGACATTGTAGAAGACGAATTCAGCCTTCTTCATCAAGATCATTTAACGGAAGGAATGCTAGACTACCTAAATGAAAATAAGATCAGCTTTGTCCCTTACTTCCCGCTAGCTTCTGGACTATTGACTGGAAAGTATACCACTGATGCAACATTCCCCGCTGATGATATCCGCAGTCAGATTGCAGACTTTAAAGAACCGCGTTACAGCACAATCTTACATGCTGTTGATCTCGTCCGTCCAATTGCTGATAACCATCATGCTACGATTGCTCAAATAATCCTTGCATGGTACCTGCAAAATCCACTCATTACTGCGGTGATTCCAGGAGCTAAAAATGCCCGTCAAGTACTCTCTAATGCAAAAGCAATGAAAATTGAACTTTCGACTGACGAATATCAAACAATTGAACAAGCATTCAATCAATTTAAACAAATTAAAAGTGGTAAATCATTAAAAGATCCAGACTAAAGGGAAAAACCACCAAATCGTTTAAAAAGGAATTTATCATGAATTATTTCATCACTAGCCGGCAAGATTTACACACCTCGGCCATCGAACTTGCCCAAGTCAAACGGCTACGAATTTTCGATCATCTAAATGTCCCTGCGACCATTGTCACGATGCTGTATAACTTCGACCATCAAACTGTTGAAGAAAAACTTAAAGTTAAAGGTCGCGTCCTTAATATCTATCAGTTTTATCAACAGCTTCCTTATCGTGATGATCCCACAGTTGATCAAGCCATTATCAAGCAGGCGTTGACTGTCCCTGGCTGCCAAGTTAAGGACAATTGTGCCCTACGCAACGGCAAAGTGCGGGTTTGCGTAAACTTCCGCAACGGACGGTTATACTATATCGACTACCTTGATCAGTACGGCTTTACCAATCGACGGGACTTTTACGATCAAAGATGGCGGACCTATACTGAATATTTTGAAGATAAGGGACGGTTAATTGCCCGCCAGTATTACGATCATGATGGACAGGTAAAAATAATCTATCATTATCGCGGTGGTGAAGGTAATGTCCCCATTCTTACCCTCATCCAGCTAGTTGATCAAGGTCAGGAATGACAATTTGATAATGAAATCGAATTCCGGACGCACTTTTTAGATGAGCTTGTTGGAGATGATCCCCAATCAATCCTTATCAGTGATCGTTCTAACATCGCTTTAAAGGCGTTTACGCTAATGAAAAAGCCAGCAAGACGGTACCAAGTTTTCCACTCGTCCTTTACTGACGACGGTCAAAGCAACGGCCCAATTTCGGCAATCTACCAGCCAATCGCAACAATGCTCGCAAAAGGACAGCTAAGTGGGCTGATCTCTGCCACGCAACGGGAAGCTCAAGACGCTGCAAAACGGTTCCAAACTAATCAGAGCTACGGCATCCCCGTGACTTATTTGACAAGTGCAGAGCTCACAAAAGAAATCCCCGTTAGCCAACGCCAGGCAGGAAAATTCATTGCGGTTGCGCGGCTTTCTAAAATCAAACAACTTGATCATATTATCAATGCGATTGTTCGTCTCCACCAAGAATTTCCGCAAGTAACCCTTGATATTTATGGTTATAGCGATAGTTGGAATAAAAACCAAACCGCTAATGCTCTGAAGTCATTGGTAAAGGAGAATAATGCTGAGAGCTACATTAATTTTGTCGGTTATTGTGATGACCTTAGTGCTGCCTATGAACATGCCCAAGCCGAAATTTTAATGAGCTATTATGAAGGCTTTGCAATGGCAGTTCTAGAAGCACAGGGGCATGGTTGCCCCGTTGTTAGCTATGACATCAACTATGGACCAGCAGATATAATCGATGACCAGCAGAGCGGTAAACTGATTCCGCCGAATGATCAAGAGGCCCTGTATCAACAATTGCGAAAACTATTAGCAGCTCCCGACCTTGTAAAGAAGTACGCCCACCATGCACAAAAAGCAGCACAAAAATACCGCTTCGATCATGTCGCACAAAAATGGCAAAAGTTAATTAGTAATATAGAAAAGGAGTAATCCTCACAGCCGAGATGGCTAAGGGTTACTCCTTTTTATTCGGAATTAATCTTTCCGTTTCTTATTTACTTTTGTTAGACCAAGTGCTGAGAGAAGACTAGCAAAACCAAGACCAATTAAGCTTGATGACTTTTGATTACCAGTTTGTGGCAATTGTTGAGTACCTTGCTTAGTAGTTGGTTGAGTTGATGAAGAACTAGTAGGTTCAACAATAGAAGTTTCGTCTTCCTTAGTAGTGACTTGGGTAGTCATTGGTTGTGGTTCTTCATTCTTTTGTTCACCAGGTAATTGAGTATTTGATTCAATTGCTGGCTGTTCACTCGGTTGCTCGCTTGGTTGGGCAGTTGGTTGACTTGGTATTTCTGCTTTCGGCAAGTCGTAGTTCAACTCAGGACCAGACTGACCATAGTCAAGTTTTGGTAAGTCATGACTCAATTCTGGACCGGATTGACCGTAGTCAAGTTTAGGTAAATCATAATTTAACTCAGGGCCCGATTGACCGTAATCCAATTTTGGTAAGTCATAGTCAGTTGATGGACCTGATTCGCCGTAGTCAAGCTGTGGTAATTTATAACTTGACTCTGGACCACTTTCACCCTTGTTCTTTTCATAAACTAATACAAGATCTTCAGGATTAGTTGAAGTTGGCTTCAAAGTAATTTCGTCAGCTACACCACTAATCCAGTGCCAAGTACCAACCATATTAGCAGAAGTTGCGTACTTGTCACCCTTGCTTATGGTAATGTACTTCTGAACCACTTCATCCATAGTTTGAGTATCATGGTTCCATTCAATATTACCAGCTTTAGTAGTTGCAACCTGAACGTCATTACCCTTAACATCCTTAACAGTTTCTGGAGTAGTTGTTTTACCAGTTACCATGTCTACATAAACATGACCGTCAAATGTCACCTTTTGAGGAACTGCATCTTTTAAAGGACTCTTGGCATCGTTGTCTGCAACAAAGGTAATGTTACGAGTAAATTCCTTATGCAAATCGCTAGGATCAACAGCACGTTTTCCATCTGGATCTTTTGGCACGTCATCGACTGGAGTGTTTGGTGTAATGTCCTTAACTGCGTGCTTCAAGTAAACGTATTGATCTTGAACATTCTTGGTTAAAGTTTGCTTACCGAGTAAATCACCCTTGGCATTATCAGACAAACCAACAAAAACATAACCAGCCTTTTCGTAGTCTGCTGGGCTCCATAACTTGCTGGTTGCATCTGGAGTGTCGCCAACATAATAAGCCTTGCCAGCTTCATCGCTACCTACACCGTTAACTTTGTGATCGTCTAGTTCATGACCGTCAGTTGGAGCATAAGTGGTCTTATCTTCTACCCCATTAACATCAATGTAGTGAATGTTGTATTGGGCTTTTTGTTTGTAGATTAAGTAACCGTCAGCAATCTTGTTAGTAGTATCAGTCTGCCAATTGTCGCTATTTGGATCGCCATACGATACTTCGCCGTTCTTATCAGTTGAGACTAAGTACCACTCACCATCATCAGTACCACGCTTTGCAGCTTCATCAGTAGATAAGGTAATAGTTTCTGGAGTTGTAACGGCAGCAAATTTCTGGTCATCTGCTGTCAAGCCAGTACTCTTATCAGCATTTACAGTCCAAGTGATTACGGGAAGCATACCATTATTCAATGCATCAACAAACCATTCACCATTTACATTTTGTCTAGCATTAACTCTTTGACCCGTAACAGCATCAGTATAGTAAGTGCTACTAGTCAAAGTGACATTTTGAGTTGTATCATCTTGTAATTGCTTACCATTTTTATCATTTGCTACATAGTGAATTGTCCGCGTTGCTGTCTTAGTATCAGTATGTGCAATAGCCTTATTCGTAGTTAAGTGAATTGTATATACATACTTAGCGTCATCTTCCGTCCCTTCACTATGCTTGGCATTATCAGTATTATTAATACTAATACTACCAAAGTCATCGCTTGCAACCGTGTATCCTTTACTCTTGTATTCATCAACTTGATCATAAATACTTTGACGAGTCTTCTCAGCTTGATCACGCGTGTATTGATAATCATCTCCGGCTTCTGGTACTGGATTCTTCTCATAAGTATTTAATGTCTTACCAGTTACATCATCAATAATCGAAACCTTGTATAAAGGAGCATATGGATCAAAAACGCTCATCCCTCCATTATGCATCGGATCATTTGGATCATATTTTACAGCTGGTGCATGAGCATACTGTCCATCATATCCTTTAACCTGATAATTATCCTTATAAATATATTCAGGGAAAGTATCTGTTGTAACGGGAGTCCATTTACCATATGTCACTTGCCCATCAGTATCGACAGTCTTCGTACGCGTAAACTCAAGAGCTTGGCGACCACCATAGTGTTGCTTAGTTACATGATCGATGTTAACTCCTTCATCATTTTCATCGCTCATTCCATAATAGAAGTAACGATATACTGTCTCTTTTGTCCCATCACTCGACACTTCGATATCTGTATTAAAGTATACTTGATTATTTGGAACATAATCGCCAATATTTATTTGCGTATAATCTACCTTATAATTTACCGTTTGATTATCATTAAATTCCGCTCCATTAAAGAATCTTTGCCAATTATCAAGATCAGGTAGATTGTTAAATGATGCTGCTATTTCTGATTCTTCAGGTTTTCATCGTTGTGATACATCTGGAGATTTAATAGGATCAAAATTATCAGCTTTTAGTCGATTAGCTTGACTATTAAATGTAAACGTTTCGCCAGTAGTTAAATTCTTAACATTGAATATTCCGTTTTTCACCTTATTGGTAACTAGATCGAAAATAACCGTTGGCGTAATTTGATACTGTACTTTATAATCAGGAACTTTTTTTCCCTGATCATCTTGCATCGTTTCACCACTACTTGCCGATGTGTAACGATAGTGAATATTTCGAGTATGATTATACGTATGATATACTTTCTGCTCTGTCTGATGCTTTAAATGAATTTGAACAGTCATATTTTCACTAGTAAACTTATCAGGAGCAGTATAAGTACCATTTAGTTCATAATACCCAATGTCTAAAAGATCCAGCATTCGTTGAATACTCATCGTACCGTTATTGTATGCTTTCGGACTAACTTTATCGCCAACTTTACCGTATGCATAATGATGACCATTATTTTCGCTTGGCAAAAAATCTGAATAATCTACTATCTTTCCGTTATCGTTATCATCAACAAATGTTAAATCAATTCTTGCATTCTGTTCGGTAGCAGCTTGAGAAACCTTACTTTCTTCAACTGGAGTATTTTGTGTATTGACGTTATTTTTGTTTAAATTAGTAATCGATTCATACTCGTTATCATTTACCAGTTCTTGATTCTTTTCATTATTCAGTTGATCTGTGTTCTCATCACTTATTTTATTTACTAACTGTTGTTCCTTTTGTGAATTACTACTAGTATTTTCGGCTGCGTTTTTTCCCCATTAGTTTGTTTATCAGCTTGTACAACAGAAGTAGAAGCCGACTGCGTAATATCGGTATTTGCTGTTGTTGCTTCTTCCGTAGTAGGTGTACTATCAGCGTGTGCTACCGTACCTCCGACCATAAATGTTGTTCCTAATAAGACAGACGCAACACCAACACTAAGTTTTCTTAACCCAAATCGTTGCCGTTGCTGTTCCATTTTGCGTACATATTCTTGTGTATTATTCTTCGACATTCAATATCCCCCATATAGCTGTACGTCATAACTTGTTATTTATATTTCGAAAATATTCGAGCACATATTTATCGAATCATAAACACAAAATTATTATTTCATTAATGGCGGAATTACTTTTAAATACACTTTTTCGCTTGATGTCGCGATAAAGAACTCGATTTCTCACCCCAGCAAAAAAGCAAAAAAAAAAAAAAAATACTAGTCAGCAAGCATTCGTCTACTTACTGACTAGTATTTTACTTAAAATTAGCAATTAGCTTATAGATTGGTTGGCCTTTCGCCGCAAATTTTTGTTCATATTCCGTCTCAACATTATGTTCATTTTCTTCGCTGTGGTGCAAGTCTAACCAGACGCCATCAAAGATCATCCCATAGTTATTCATACTTTCCAATGAGAATTCGAAGAGACCCATGTTATCAGTCTTTAGTTCAATTGCCCCTTGATCTTGGAGAATCTGCTGATAGGTTGCTAAGAAGGTCTTGTAGGTCAGGCGCCGTTTAGCATGCCGTTTCTTCGGCCATGGATCAGAGAAGTTAAGGTACATCTTAGCGACTTCTCCATCTTCAAAGTATTCTTGCAAGTCTTCCCCATCCCCACAAATCAATTGCAAGTTTGGCAAATCTTCCTCGAGCGCTTTTTTGAGGGCGATTGCCGCAACGGTCCGCTGAATCTCTAGACCGATAAAGTTGATTTCTGGGTGAGCCTTCGCCATGCCAATGATAAATTGACCTTTCCCCATCCCAACTTCTAAGTGGAGGGGTTGTTCTTTTGCAAACCGTGATTGCCACTTGCCCTTAAATTGAGTAGCATCATCAATCATTAGTTCTGGATGGGCAGCAATTAATGGATCAGCCCACTTTTTATGTTTCACACGCATAAATTAAAATCCTCATTTCATTAGTTTTTTGACTCTGACATTGAAGTAGAAGCGACTTAATAAGACCACTTCAACTGCCGCAATAATAAGATTAATTACCATCTGGCCGACGTTCAACTGCCAACCGATACTAGCAAGAGCGATCAATAATGCTTCAAGCGCCGTCACCTTGGCTAATAGCTGCTTAAAGTCTGCCTGTTGCTGGCTAGCAGGGATCGGATAGATATGGGTAAAGACATTCGATTCATACTGGTCATAGAGTGGCATTAGCTGGGTCGCGATCAAGTAAATAAAGAGCACGACCACCAGAGTACTTAGCCAACCTGCTGGCAGTAAGAAGACAATCACCATTCCTAGTAGGGTCAACCGACTGACAATCCCGCTCACTTCGGTACTCCGGACAAATGCGCGAGCGTATAAGTAAGACCATGGTTGACCATCTTTGCTTAGCCAGCGGATCAAGCCATCTGCCCACTTCCGCCGTTTGGTATTTCCTTGAACACTTGGCACATCAGTAAAGAGGTTAAAGAAACGGTAGACACTATACATCCGATCTTGTTCCGCCTTAACGGCAATCCGCCAATTAACGGCAAGACCACGATAATAAACAATTACCGCCAAGTACAAGATCACTGCCACGACAAGACCGACATAGGGATTTACCAGCCACATTGCGATTGAAGCAAGGAGCGGATTTACCCAGTATTCTAGCCGGGTCCGCCACTGTTGATCACCCCAGCGCAAACTCAGTGATTTACGAGCTACGTGCATCCAATCAGCCTTATTGACAATGGTGACTAAAAAGATGGTCACAATCTCGGCACTGCTGAGTTTTTCCGTTGTTAAAGCGAACGGCAAGGCGATAAAGGCCCCCACTACCGTCATTATTTCCGCTAAGATCAGACTATACCAGGTCGCCTGGTTAAGGTAACGATGGATTCCTTCAACTTGCGGCAAGAGAAAGACTGGGTCCGGCTTTTTGATCAGCGTTGCAAGACGACCAATTTGAGCGATGACCGTAAACCAGCCGATCAAGATCAGCCGGGTCCACCATTCATGCGATCCCAAGGTTGGCAGCCATTGAGAATAGCCATATGCCAAAGCTCCGAACAGGAAAAATAAGGCGATAACAAAGTGGTCATTGAAGACTAGCCGCCAGTAACGCAACAGGAGCATAAAGTGTTGACTGCGACGCTTGCTAAATAACTTATTCATCACGATCACCCTTTGCAAGATGCAAGTAAATCTCATCCAAGGATTCGCCGGCATGATCACCAGCGGCTCGTAATTCATCGAGGGTTCCATGTGCCCGGACTTTCCCATCTGCCAATAGGACAAAGCGGTCACAATACCGTTGCGCCGTATCAAGGACGTGGGTCGACATCAAAACCGCGACGCCCTCCTTCTTCTTTTGCTCAATCAGGTCTAGCAAATCATGCACTGCCAAGGGGTCCAGCCCATAGAATGGTTCATCAATGATCAGCAACTTGGCCTTAGTCATAAAGGCACAGCAGATCATTACCTTTTGCTTCATCCCCTTAGAAAAGTTAGCGGGGAACCAGTCAAGTTTATTATCAAGCCGAAAAAGTTTTAATAGTTTTGTTGCCCGCTGCCATGCTGCATCGTGATCAAGCTCGTATGCCATAATCGTTAAATCGATATGCTCACGGAGAGTCAATTCATCATAAAGAATTGGCGTTTCGGGAACATAGGCGATCTGCTTTTTATACTCTTCCGGGTTGGCCTGGATAGTAAGACCATTAATTTTAATCGATCCTGAAAATGGTCGCAGCAAGCCAATAACGTGGTTTAGCGTTGTTGACTTTCCGGCACCGTTTAGTCCGATCAAACCAACTAATTCACCTGGTTGGACATCAAAGCTGACATCCTTCAACACGGGAATCTGGGAATATCCACCAACAAGTTTATTTATCTCTAAAGCCATTATTCATCCCTTCTTATTGATTGCTTAGTCATACCTTTTTATTATATCATAGGTTATTTCTTCTACTAAATCATGCACGAACGCGATTTTTTCGGTATACTTAGGATAAGTTTAATCTTCAAAAGGAGCGATTAATATGGACGATAATTGTATTTTCTGCAAAATCATTAAAGGTGAGATTCCTAGCTACACAGTCTATGAAGATGACGTTGTAAAGGCCTTCCTTGATATTTCACAAGGTACTCCTGGTCACACCCTTGTCATCCCGAAGAAGCACGTCCCCGATTTATTTGCCTACGATGCTGATCTCGCTGCTCAAGTATTCTCCCGTATTCCAAAGATTGCCCGGGCAGTCAAGGCTTCTAACCCGGCCATCAAGGGGATGAACGTGGTTAACAACAACGGTAAAGTCGCTTACCAATCTGTCTTCCACTCCCACTTCCACTTGATTCCACGATACACTAGTGATGATGATTTTAAGATGATTTTTAAGGACAATTCTGGTAACTACAACGATGAAAAGTACAAAGAAATCCAACAATCAATCATCGATCAAATGAAAGAAGACTAGTTATGCAACGGCTAAAAGAAATTCAAGAAGAATTCAAACGGCTCAGCACCGAAGTCTCACAGCTAAAAAACGGCATTGATGAACTACAGGCTGCGATCCCGGGGGTGCAAAAGTTTATTAACGATGTCGAACGCGATGTTAAGAAGTGGAAATTCAAGACTGAACCCCGGCTAGACCGCATTCAGGTTATTCTTGATGTGCTCAAAATTGATTCAAATGAAAAGAAGAAGTAAAAAATGGAACTGTGACATAAGTTAAGTTACTTTCATAAAAAGCAAATACGCAGTACAACAATA
>OGIR01000297.1_pt1 | contig 47247 bp, 39 predicted proteins | sample 1571831 | NCBI WGS metagenome assembly OGIR01 (sample SAMEA2582124, study PRJEB24529) | metagenome | biome: Human gut stool | place: China | collected 2011 | reverse complement strand
GTCATGCCTTCAGGTGGATTCTGTATGTACTTGTTTCTGATTTCATCTGAACGTTGCGACATAGTATTTCCTCCGTTTTTTTTTACATTCTATCACAGAGGAAGAGGTGATGTATATATTTATGCTGATGAAGGAGATGGGAGTCTACCCATAGCCTTTTCGTACATTTCGTTCAGAGAAATATGCTGATGTTTATGATAAAACTCAAGGAAAAGCATTGTTTCGCCACAGCAAGGGCATTTAAGCGGGTCATAGCCAAAGGAAGATAATGTACAATCGCGCCAACGATTAAAAGAAAGAATAGTTTTACGTTTTTCCTTTGCAATGGCGAGATTGATTTTCTTATCATTCTCGCGAGATCTGGCATAAAGCCCATAGTAGCGGATTTGCTTGAAATGTTTTTCTGGTATGTGCTGAATAAGCCTTGCAATAAAATCCATTACAGGAATTGTTTCAACAACACGTTGGTCATCTTCATGTCGATTGTAATGAAAAGTTACATTTTCGCCATCGTACGCATCAATACGAGAAGTAGCGATAACGGGACGACCAAGGTATCGCCCAATGTACTTAGCAACAATTGTTGGATTGCATTTGTTTGGTTTTGCATATACGTAGAAACCATCCTTGTGTTCTTTATAACATTTGGCTTTAACCTTTTTGAAAGATGAGCCTATCTTCTTTTCCATTAGGTTAAGCAAAGCGGTTCTGAAAATATTATATTTTTCTCTCAGAACTTTTTGAAAATCTTCCAGGGAATGGACAGCGACAGAGACTTCCTCAATGGCTCTCCGGAGCTGGTCTTTCTGCGTCTCAAATTTTGTCTTCCGTGGCGTAACACCATCTGCAAGCATCTTCCGGTTTAACTCATTCATCTTTTTCTGTCCCCTGCGCCGTGCGTGATATTCCCGGTCGGTGATTTTCTTCTCTGCAGGAGAGAGCAGATCTACCTGGTGCAGACCTTCCCGATGGCATAGATCCATTACATCCTGTTTTAGATAAGCAAGATAATTGTTTGTGAGATGATGTTTATATCCGGCACGGGAATCGCAGGAACGCTCCATAAAGCCACGACGTTCCACCTCATATTTTCGTAGACTGTTAATCACAATATGCACATGGATATTACCGCTTTCGTTATTTCCGTCTGTGTGGGTGCAGACTAAAGCCTGGTGTCCGGGGAAATTTTTGCGGGTATATTCTATACCAAGCTGCTGTGCCCGTTCTCCGGTCAATCCATTGTCTGCCGCATCTTTCGGATCGAAACTCAGAATATAATGATGGGATTTGATTTCATCAAAGGTCTGATTTTTACGATACTGAGCGTTCAGTTCCTTACATTCCATATCAAAAGTGAACGGATCGCAGTTTATGCCGTCCAGATAGAATTCCTTACGGGGAATCATCCTGCCGCTTTCATCAAGGACAGGTTTCATGGTGGCTTCATCATATTGGAACATGAGATAGCGCTGTGCCTCTCCATAATCCGCATTTTTACTGGTGATATGTTTCAGGATGGCCATGAGCGGCAGCTCCTTTCTGTATGGAAGAAAGTTCCGCAGAGAGGGAGTGGAAGTCTCCCGCCATTTTCAAAACTTCATATTTCATTTCATAAATATCTGCAATTCCCTGTTGAATATACTTTCGCATTTCCTGAGAATGAATACCGCCGCTGTTAAAGTACCGTGCAATCTGGTTCAAATTGCTGCCGATTTTTCCAAACTCTCCGATCAGCTTTTTCAGCTCAGGAAGATCTGCCACGACCTCATAAGTGATCTTTGGAGGCTTCCCGGTGATAAGTTTCCTTGCGTACTCGGCCACCGGAAGTGAAGCGTTTTTTGCATTGGAAGAGATATTCTCATATTCTGTATCTGTCAGGCGCAGCATGATCTGGTGATTTCGTTTCAACTCTTTATGTTTTTTGGGACGTGCCACTTGCTGTTTCCTCCTTTGAAAATATCCTTATAAGAATAAGCCTATTGGAATATCTTTGTGGGAAGAGAAATCCGTAATTTAAAAAATTACGCTGTGACTGTCAAGGAGCCAAAACAGCATATTAATAAATATGCGTTATTCGAGGGTATGGGGAGCGAAATCCTCATCAAGTTTGCCGGGGAACGGAAACCACGAAAGTGAGTTTTGAGTTACTCAGGCGAAACTTGCTCTTATGCTCTTCTTATGTTCTTCGACTGGAGAGACGCCGGCATGACAGACTATGTGGCGATTGTGAAGAAGTGTGAGGGAGATATTGTGTATACCGTAGAAGGGAATACGAGTACGACAGTGAATGGCAATAGCGTCAGGGGAGTGTGGCAGCATCAGTATCCGATTGGGAGTGGACGTATTCTTGGTTACGGTATGTTATCTTAATGTTGTTAAATAATTTTAGACGTCATTTGAAAAGCTGTTGCTATCTCCTAAAGAGGCGGCAGCTTTTTCTCTACGATATTCTTTTGGAGTTTTCCCATACAGTTCTTTAAATTTGTTGTGAAAAAAGCTGCTGTTTTCGTAGCCTACTGTATGGAGAATGTCTTCTGTAGATAAAGTTGCCTTGGATTATTTTGACGCGAGCATCAACAGAATCTCCGCATGGGTTGTAGGATTCCGTAATTTCCAGAAAGCACTTTTAAATGCACTGCTGACACCAAATGAAACACTGAAACAACTGCAGGACGAAGGACGTATGACAGAGCTGATGGTAAAGCAGGAAGAGATAAAAACACTGCCCTTTGGTGATGTGTGGGCCGAGTATTGTGAAGAATGCGGAGCGCCAAAAGACGGTACGTGGTTCGGGGAAATTGAGAAATACGAAGAGACGGTATTGACAAAAAGAGTGTAGGAGGGAAAAGCCGTGAGTGTATTGGATACAAAATTTGTACAGGGATTTATCCGTATGTGTAACGATGGATGGGAGCAGGGATGGCACGAGAGAAACGGCGGCAACCTGTCTTACCGCATCAAAGACGAGGAAGTGGCGGAGGTAAAAGAGTTCCTTCATTATGACAATGAATGGAAACCGATTGGCACCAAAGTCCCCGGACTTGCGAGCGAATATTTCCTCGTAACAGGCAGCGGGAAATATTTCCGCAATGTCATCATTGATCCGGAGGATAGTATCTGCATCATCGAACTGGATGAAAAAGGAGAGAATTACCGCATCTTTTGGGGCCTGGTAAACGGAGGCAGACCGACCAGTGAGCTACCGAGCCACCTGATGAACCATGAAGTGAAAAAAGGCGTTACCAATGAAGCGCACCGGGTGATTTATCATGCACATACCACGAATGTGATCGCACTGACATTTGTACTGCCGTTGGAGGATAAAGTATTTACTAGAGAACTCTGGGAGATGGCGACCGAGTGCCCGGTTGTATTTCCTTCCGGAATCGGTGTAGTAGGATGGATGGTGCCGGGCGGCCGTGAGATCGCAGTGGCGACAAGTGCCCTGATGAAAGAATATGATGTGGCAATCTGGGCGCATCACGGCATGTTCTGCTCAGGGGAAGACTTTGATCTTACATTCGGATTAATGCACACCGTAGAGAAATCCGCGGAAATCCTTGTAAAGATGCTGTCCATGAGACCGGATAAAAGACAGACAATCTCACCTCAGAATTTCAGAGATTTGGCGAAAGATTTTAAAGTAACTTTACCGGAAAAGTTTCTATATGACAAATAATGTACATATCACATATTTGGCGTATCAGAAGCATGAAGCATGTTTCGATATTCCATAGGCGTACATCCGTATTTCTTGCGGAACAGCTGAAAGAAAAAGCTGGTATTCTGATATCCGACGGCAAGGCTGATATCATTTGTGGAAAGTGCGGTGCTCCTTAACAGTTTTGCCGCCTGAGAAAGCCGCTGTGTCTGGACCAGCTCTTTGTAAGTGATTCCGGTATGCTGGCGGATATAGGCAGAGAGATAGTTTGGGTGCATATTAAAAAACTCAGCTGTAGAAGAAAGGGTACAGTCCGCAAAGTTTGTTTCGATATATCGGAGTATGGTATAAATCTGATCCACTGAGGAGTGATCCAGAACCATACCGTGCTGGAAAAGATTAATCATCTCACAGGTGATCAGTGTAAAAAGACTGTCTAAAAAAGGCCCGGATGTTACGGACGGAGAATAAAATTCACAGAGAAACTGGTTGGTAAGATCTGCCAGCCGGTTTTGTTTTTGTTCCGGGGAAAAGACAATATACCTGCTTTCCTGCATCGTGGTGTTCAGAGCCTCAATGAAAAAGTGTGTAAGGTAATTATCCTGAGACAGGCGTTCAAAAAAAGTACCGTTCAGATATTCGCGCGTCAGCAGAAAATTGATGATAATATCATTTTCTGAACATCTTTTGACAGAATGAGGTGCATTCTGGCTGATCAGAACCATCTGCCCGGCTTTTAGCCTGAATGTAGTCTTATTTATCGTCATTGTGCAGGCGCCAGAATAAATATAACTCAATTCCAGCCACTCATGGATATGCAGAGGTACGTTTTCAAAACGATCTTGTTTTACAACAGCGAAGTTGTAATAACTCGGAAGAACTTTCTTTGAAAGAAATAAAGAACGCAGATCTTCAAGGTTCGTATCAAAACGGTAACAGGGTGTATCAAACTTACCTCTGGCAACAGGAAATTGTGAATAATCTTTCTTTACACCGTTCAGACGCTGGGTTTCTTCGGGAGTGTGCTGCTTCAGAAATTGATTCAATGCAGATAATGTCATCATATATATTCTCTCCTTTTCAAGATATGAATGAACTGTGATTATAGTCATCAGCAGTTTATTTAACCTGTCTAAAATATACCATATTGGGGGCAAAGGTGTACAGAGTAATCTCGGATATTTATTAAGTTTGGTCGGTAAATCACTTATGTTTCGTTGATGTAATTTTAGTCTGTATAATGTAAGATATCAGTAAGAAAAGGAGGCATAGGTTAGGATGAAGATATTTTTTGCAGTAGTGGTGATTGTTTTATTATTTGTAATCGGTGCGACATTATATGTCTACAAAAAAAGTGCCATGTTTTTACCGGCACTTCTTGGCATCTGCGGATTTCCAAAAATAAAGGAAAGCAGCTATTACGATGAAAACGGACATTTCCGTCCGGGAACGGGGGAGGACAAAGTTGGATTTTTCATGCAGCATCCGGTATTCGGCGGTTTTAAACATATGTTTTTCAATGTGGAGGATAACGTGCTGAAAGCCATTGCGCCTGTAAAGTATAAGGATTTTTTTAAGGCGCAGGGCCGTGAGGAACAATTGGATGCAGCCTTGGAATCTTTCAATTATCTAACCGGACTTGTTGAGAAAGGTCAGGCAAGGCTGGTGTCGAATCTGTATCCTGCGGAAGCAGTGAAGGGTCATCCGTACAGGTCACATCTGACGGGAATGTTTTATCAGGGACAACAGGGAAAACCACTTGCCATTGTAGTTCCGGGAGGTGGATTTATCAGTAATGTAACTGATTGCGAGGGGTATCCTGTGGCGATGAAGTTGCATAAAATGGGATATTCTGTTTTTGTCGTAAGTTATCCGGTCGGCAGACAGCTGGGTGAGACAGAACAGGTAAAGCAGGGACAGGCTGCCGCGAGGGAACTGACACAAGTGATCCGATATCTGACGGAGCATCAAAAACAGTTTTCTGTAAACATGGATGATTATGCCATCTTTGGTTTTTCAGCAGGAGGACTTATGACCACGGCGTATTCATTTGCCAATTATGAGGACTGCTGCCACAAGAATCATCTGCCAAGACCGAAGGTGATCTTCCCTATGTATGGTCTGGACTGGGATATCAAAGCTTTGCCGGAGGACAAGGGACTGGCGGTATTTTCTATCGTAGGGCGGGATGATGAGTTCGGTTTTGCAAATGTGGAAGATAAACTGTCGGAATTAGAGAAGGTACTGGGCAAAGAAAATGTGTCGGTCAGAATCGTTGACGGACTGGGACATGGATTTGGAATAGGAAATGAAACAAAAGTGAAAAACTGGCTTCAGGAAGCAGTCATCTTCTGGGAAGCCCACAGATAGGAACAGATAAGAATTTATTTAAGGAGGATTTCATAATGAGCAGAAACTTGAAAGAATTGATCAGACAGATGACACTGGAGGAAAAAGCAGGACTTTGTTCGGGAGCGGATTTCTGGAACACGATGGGAATCGAAAGGTTAGGGATTCCTTCCGTTATGATGACAGACGGCCCGCATGGTCTGCGCAAACAGGAAGGAACGGCGGATCATCTCGGCCTAAATAAAAGTGTGAATGCAGTCTGCTTTCCGGCAGCCTGTGCCACAGCATCCAGCTTTGATGTGGAACTGATGGAACGTATGGGACAGATCCTTGGGGACGAGTGTCAGGCTGAGAACGTGAGCATGCTCCTCGGCCCTGCAGTTAATATCAAACGCAGTCCTCTCTGCGGAAGGAATTTTGAATATATGTCCGAAGATCCATATCTGACAGGAAAGATGGCGTCAGCATATATCCGGGGCGTACAGTCGAAAGACATCGGAACCAGTATGAAACACTTCGCCGCGAATAATCAGGAAACAGACCGTATGCAGATATCGTCGGAAGTATCGGAACGGGCTTTCCGGGAAATTTATCTGCCGGCTTTTGAGGAGGCGGTGAAGAAAGCGCAGCCAAAGACTGTGATGTGTAGCTACAATAAGATTAACGGAGTATTTTCTTCAGAGAATAAGAAACTTCTGACAGATATCCTGCGGGATGAGTGGGGATTTGAAGGATATGTGGTCAGTGACTGGGGAGCTGTAAATGACCGGGTGAAAGGACTGAAAGCCGGTCTTGACTTGGAGATGCCGGGATCAGGAGGATATAATACAAGAAAGATTATTCAGGCAGTGGAGAATGGAGAACTGGAGGAAGAAATTCTTGACAGAACGGTGGAACGCATACTGAAAGTAGTCTTCTCCTACACAGATAACAGGAAAGCGGAGACTGTATTTGACAGGGAAAAGGATCACAAAGCAGCGGCAGATATCGAAACAGAGTGCGCCGTACTTCTGGAAAACAGGGGAGTGCTGCCGCTGAAAAAAGAACAGAAAGTAGTCTATATCGGGGAATTTGCAAAGAAACCGCGATACCAGGGCGGGGGATCGAGTCACATCAATACGGACAGCGTAGTGTCGGCTCTGGAAACTGCGGTGAGAAAAGGCAGGGCAGTGGAGTATGTGAAAGGCTTCTCGTCAGAGCGTGACGAGATGACAGAAGAGGAGCTGAAACAGGCGTGTGAAGCGGCAGCGGGCGCAGATGTAGTTGTAATCTTTGCCGGACTGCCGGACAGCTTTGAGTCGGAAGGATATGACAGAACATCCATGGAACTGCCAAAGTGTCAGAATCGCCTTATAGAGGCTGTGGCTGAGATACAGAAAAATGTGGTAGTGGTTCTTCATAACGGAAGTCCCGTAGAAACTCCATGGGCGGAGTCTGTAAATGCCATTCTGGAGATGTATCTGGGAGGAGAAGGCATTGGGGAGGCCAGCGACCGGCTGTTATTTGGGGAGGCAAATCCGGGAGGACGTCTGGCGGAGACGTTCCCATATCGTCTGGAAGACAATCCGAGTTACCTGAATTTCCCCGGAGACGGCAGGACTGTTCTCTATGGAGAAGATATCTTTGTCGGATACCGTTACTATGATGCGAAGAAAGTGCCGGTGCGCTGGGCATTCGGCCATGGACTGTCATATACGGAATTCAGCTACAGCAATATGAAACTCTCTTCTGCGGAAATGAAAGATGGAGATATTCTGAAGGTGAGCATTGATGTGGAGAATACAGGGAAGAGGGTAGGAAGTGAAGTGGTTCAGCTCTATGTCAGCGGCAAAAACAGTACAGTGCCAAGAGCAGTGAAAGAACTAAAAGGGTTTGCGAAAGTATTTCTGAATCCGGGTGAGAAGAAGACTGTTACAATGGAGCTTTGCGCGAGAGATTTTGCTTACTACGAGACAAAGATTCACGACTGGTATACTCCGTCAGGTACATATGAGATCCAGATCGGGCATGCCAGCGATGAGATCAGAGAGGCTGCAGAACTTACATTTACCACTGATGTGCTGCTGCCGTTCACTGTGGATATGACCACTACAATGGGGGAATTGATGAACCACCCGAAGACAGCAGGGAAAATGATGGAGTATCTTGAGGGAATATCACAGGGAGAAGAACCTAAGAAAGAAGATGGGGATGTACAACTTGTGACTCCGGAAATTATTGCGCAGATGCCGCTGAAATCATTTTTAAGCGTTATTCCGGGCGAAGCGATCGAGCAGATGATCGTGGAGTTAAATGCTCTGTGTGCAGAAGAAGGAAAGTGAGAATAAAATATGAATCAAGATAAGATAAAAATGAGAGAAAAGCTGTCATTTGCAATGGCAAACTTTGGAAACATTCCGGTTATGACACTGATCAACGGATATTTACTAATTTTTTATACCAATATATGCGGCTTGAGTCCTGCTGCATGTGCGACACTGTTCCTGATCGCACGCTTTCTAGATGCCATTAACGATCCGTTAGTTGGGTTTATGATCGACCATCTTCCGACCAGAAAGATGGGACATTTCCGACCGACATTGATTCTGGGAACAATTCTGTGTAGCGCCAATTTCCTTCTACTTTGGTTTGGACCTATGTTATCAACATCGGGGAAACTGGCAATCGCATATGTATCGTATATTCTGCTTGGTGTGTTGTTCCCAGTCATGGATATTTCGCTGAACAGTCTTCTGCCGGTTATGACAGAAGATATGAAAGAAAGGAACAGCTTAAGTTCAATCAAAGGGCTTGCATACGTGATCGGGGCGCTTGTAATCGGTGTGGCAGCTCCACTTATTCTTGGAGATACTTCTAACAAACAGGGATATATTAATCTTGTTCTGATCATGACAGCAGTGATTTTTTTCTTCTCTATTATAGGAACCATGGGAGTAAAAGAACGTGTAAAACCACAGATGGAGAACAGCTATTCTGTAAAAGAATTATTCAAGATTCTCAGTCAGAAGCCGGTGTACATTACATTCCTTGCTGTACTGTTATATTCGATTGGAAGCAATATCGTGAATGCAGCAAATACATACTTTTATACATATATTTTTGAAGATCTGACGTTGGCGTCTATTATTACGCTTATTACATGTGTTACTGTTTTTCCGGCTACAATGGTCATTGGTAATCTGATTGGAAGGTTTGGAAAGAAGAAAATGTATGCGATTGGACTTGCACTTGCAGGACTGGCACCAATCATCCGTCTGTTGGATGTGAGGAGCATTCCCCTTCTTATTGTCTCTGTATTGATTGCAGGAATAGGAGCCGGCTTTGCAGCACCTCTTAATTATGGAATACAGGCAGATAATACAGATTATATCGAAGTGTCTATGGGAATTAGGGCAGAAGGTGCTGTCGCATCTCTTTCCAGCTTTGTCTCCAAGTGTGCAATGGGAATCGGTGGTGCGATTCCGGGGTATCTGCTGCAGTTAGCAGGATTTGACAGTAAGGCGGCAGTACAGAATGACAATGTAATTAATGTGATCGTCCTCTGTGTGCTAATATTGCCGGCAATCGTAAATGTGGTGGCCATTGTGATCTTCTCAAAAGGTTATCCTATTACCAAGGAAAAATTGAATGAGCAGATATGTCTGATGAGGGAGAAACGGTCAAAATCGGGTATAAGTGAATAAGAATGATAGAGAAGGAGTATCAGCATGGGAAAGATTTATGCAGCAAAAACAAATCATATCACAAATCCGATAGGGTTTAATATGGATTCTGTTGCATTTTCATGGAAAGTGAAAGGATGCAGAGGACAGGAACAGAAACATGCAAGGATTGTGATCAGCAAGAACAAAACCTTCACAGATATCTGTCACGACACGGGGGAGGCAGAGTTGGACAGTCTCGCTGCAAGAGTGGAATTTGAACCGCAGCCGTATACAAGATATTACTGGAAGGTCATTGTGACAACAGATGCAGAGGAAGTGATCGAATCAGACGCGCAGTTCTTTGAGACCGCCAAAATGGATGAACCGTGGACTGGCAGGTGGATTACCTGTGACAGCAGTCAGGAACGGCATCCGATTTTCTCAAAGAGGATTCGTCCGGCAAAAGAAGTGAAAAACGCAAGACTGTACATTTGCGGCCTGGGATTGTATGAAGCATATTTTCTGGGGGAAAACAAAGATAATCCTGAGAAAATCGGTGATGAGTATCTGACTCCGTACTGCAATAATTATGACCGGTGGATCCAGTATCAGACGTATGACATCACGAAACAGGCAGAACAAGGCGGTGTGCTGTCTGTTCTTCTCGGAAACGGCTGGTATAAAGGCAGGTTCGGTTTCAATGATCCGGAACGGGAAGCATATTACGGTGACGAGTGGAAGCTGATTGCGGAGGTTCACATAGAGTATAAAGACGGAACGAAAGATGTGATCAGTTCTGATGAAACCTGGTCAGTTACAAGAAGCAATTTGTGGTTTTCCAATATCTATGACGGTGAGAGAAGAGATGATACGCTGCCGCCGGTTGAGGAGTCTCCTGCGCGGATCGCAAAGGCTCCGAAAGGCCGGCTTATGGAACGGTTATCTCTTCCTGTTAAGGTACAGGAGGAGAGGAAGCCGGCAGATCTGATTCATACTCCTGCCGGAGAAGAGGTATTTGATCTGGGGCAGGAGATCACGGGGATCTTCCGGCTGCGGGTGCATGAGCCGGCAGGGACAGCTATCAGGATCCAGACAGGCGAGGTGCTTCAGAATGGGTGCTTTTATAATGAGAATTTGAGAACTGCGCTGTCGGAGTATGTCTATATTTCTGATGGTACGGAAAAGGTGATCACTCCTCATTTTACATACTATGGCTATCGATATGTAAAAGTGACCGGGGTTAAGGATCTTTCGTGTGAGGATTTTACGGCGCTTGTTCTTTACAGCGATTATGAGAGCATCGGGGCAATTGAGACAGGGAATGATCTTGTGAATAAATTGATCTCCAATATCGAATGGGGAATGAAAGGGAACTTTCTGGATGTGCCTACAGACTGTCCGCAAAGAGATGAGAGGATGGGCTGGACAGGGGATACACAGGTATTTTCCGCGACTGCAAGCTATCTGGCTGATACCTATGCGTTTTACAGAAAATATTTATACGACCTGTATCAGGAACAGCTTCTGGCGGACGGAATGGTTCCGGAGATTGTCCCCACATTCGGACCGACAAAATGTTCCTGCGCATGGGGAGACGCCGCATGTATCATTCCCTGGAACGTATATCTGTTCAGCGGGGACAAAACAATACTCGAAAACCAGATTGAGAGCATGAAAGCGTGGGTCGATTATATCCGGAGAATTGACGGAGACAATCATGGATGGAGACAGGTTTTCCATTATGGGGACTGGCTTGCTCTTGACCGTACAGGTGCCGCTGCGAACAGCGTGTATGGAGCGACTGATGAAGCATACATTGCAGACATCTACTACGCGGCAAGTGCACAGATTGTTGCAAAAGCAGCAGAGGTGCTTGGACTGGAAGAAACGAGACAGGAGTATCAGAAAATCGCAGACCGTCAGTGGCAGGTCGTGAAAGAAGAATATTTTACTGCTACAGGCAGATGTGCGGTGAAGACGCAGACAGGGCTTGTTCTTGCACTGAAATATCATCTGTCTGAAAATGAAGAACTGACAAAGCAGATGCTGCAAAAGCTTCTCAGGGATAATAAAAATAAATTAAATACCGGGTTTGTAGGAACACCGCTTTTGTGCAATGTCCTGACTGATCATGGAATGACAGATGCGGCATACCGGCTGCTCCTGAATGAGGAATACCCGGGCTGGCTCCATGAAGTGAAGCTGGGAGCAACGACGGTGTGGGAGCGTTGGAATTCACTGGATGAGAGCGGACATGTCTCCAGCACGGGGATGAACAGTCTGAATCATTATTCCTACGGCGCTGTATTGGAGTGGATCTTCCGCCATGCAGCTGGAATTGATGTGATGGAACAGAGCCCGGGAGGCAAGGTGATGCGAATCAGTCCGAAAGTGAATAATGGACTTAAATATGTAAAAGCTGTTTATGATTCGGCAACCGGATGCTATCAGTGCGGCTGGGAGATATCAGAGGATAATAAAATCACGGTCACTGTTACGGTTCCGTTCGGCGGAAGTGCAGAAGTGGTTCTTCCATATGCACCAGAATGCATATATGAGGATATAGAAAATCCATTATTTGAAGAGGTAGAAAATGGAATCTGCCGTGTGAGAGCCGGAGAATATGAAGTCGCTTATGAGGCGTCACAGCCTTTAAAGAAGAAATATAGCATAGACTCGACAATGGAAGAACTGCTGAACCATCCGGATATCCGCGCGTTTCTTTCTCAAATGGTGGAAGTAGATATGATCCCCGATATTGCATATGGGCTTTCGCTTAGAGATGTCGCGAAAACATTCGCAGGAGAGATAAAAAAAGATGAGGCGCAGATGCTGGATACGGCGCTTGCGAAATTCTGATCAGGAAGGCTGCTATGGAGCTTACAAGACTTAAGGTAAACAGTCAATACAGACCATGCGTGGACGAAGCACCTTATTTTTCATGGGTGATTACCAGTGACAAAAAGAATGTGATGCAGACATCCTATCATATTACAGTGACAGGTCTGGGAGAAGTGGTGTGGGATTCCGGGGTGGTAGAAAGTGATAAAAGTACTTTTGTAGAGTACAACGGAAAACCATTGAAAAGTCTCAGTGACTATAGCTGGACAGTGGAAGTGACGGTTAATAACGGAGAAAAGGCAGCGGCATCCTCATCCTTTGAGACAGGATTTATGAAGAAAGAATGGACGGCCGAGTGGGTGAAATCTCCGTTCCCGATGAAAAAGGTAAAACCCGGAACCGGCGGGCAGAACCCGGCAGAATATTTTCGCAAAGAATTTGGTGTACGAGACGGCATAAAACGAGCGCGCGTTTACGCCACCTGTCACGGAGCATATCAGCTCAGCATGAACGGAATGCGTCCGGATGACAGAGAGTTTGCGCCGGAATTTACCGTCTATTCCCAATATCTGTGTTACCAGACCTATGATGTGACCTCGGTTTTGAGAGAGGGAGAGAATGTCATAGGGATGCTGGTAGGGGATGGTTGGTATGACAGCGCGAACTTTAAACCGAGAAGCAGGAAGTTTAAAGCCGAACATTCTGTGTTATTTCAGATAAAGATTGATTATGAAGACGGAACGAGTGAAATGGTTGTGTCCGATGATGCGGTGAAAGTTTCGGAAAGTCCGGTTCGGTCTTCCGATCTGTTTGCAGGTGAACTCTATGACGCACGGATGGAACAGGAAAACTGGAACTGCTGCGGATTCGATGACAGCAGCTGGAAAGCAGGTATCCCATGCAAAAAATCTTACGTCAACCTGGTAGCTCAGTACGGGGAACCGGTGCGCCCGGTAAAGGAATTACCGGCAGTCGGAATGACGGTCAGCCCGAAAGGCGAGACAATCATTGACTTCGGGCAGAATCTGGCGGGTGTTCTGCGGGTAAAAACCAAACTGCCGGCCGGAACAAAAATGGTATTAGATCATTTTGAAACTCTGGATCAATATGGAAACTATTTCAACAATATTTTCATGTCAGAGAAAACAGGGCACAAGCAAAGTGATATTTATATTTCAAACGGTAAATTCACAGAATATACACCGCATTTTACATATCATGGATTCCGCTATGTGAGAGTGACATGCGATCAGCCGGTGAGCCCGGAGGATTTCACAGCGATTGTCCTGTCCTCTGACAATGAGGATCTGGGAACTTTTGAGACATCCAACGAAGATATAAACCGGCTTTACGAAAATACAAGATGGTCTCAGCGGTCGAATCTGTTTTCAATCCCCACGGACTGCCCGCAGAGAGAAAAAGGCGGATGGACCGGAGATATCCAGATTTATGCAAGAACAGCCATGCTCAACGAAAATGTAACCCCGTTTCTGACAAGATGGCTGCGTAATATGACCTGCAGTCAGCAGAAAAATGGGGCAATCCCCAATGTGATCCCCCTTACCGGAATCTATGAATTACTGGAGAAACTGAATCGGATCGTATACCGCAATTTTGAACCGGTGGGAGAAGCAGGATGGGGAGATGCCGCCTGTATCGTACCGTGGAGCATGTATCAGCTTACAGGAAATATCAGGATACTGAGAGAACAGTATGACACAATGAAAAAGTGGTGCGACTATATCATCAACACTGCAAAGAAGCGTAGAGGCAAGATGAAACATCCAAAAGAAATTGATCAGTATCTGTGGAATACAGGACATCAGTACGGGGAGTGGCTCATACCGAGCCAGACAGTAGACGGAGCAGACCAAAGCGCTGCAAAACCTGTCAATACTTCTGCATACTGCGCGCCAATCTTTGGATGGAATTCCTGCCGGATCATGGCAGATACGGCAGCACTCCTCGGGTATACATCAGACGAATTATATTATGATGACATTGCGTCCAGAATGAAATCTGCCATTCAAAAAGGACTGATCGATGATGACGGGAAGATGCCTCTTGATTTTATGGGCAGTTATGTGCTGGCAATCGCATTTGATCTTGCTCCTGAAAGGAAGAAAAAAAGTATCGCCGGACATTTGATTCGCAAGATAGAAGAAAACGGGGATTGTCTGGATACAGGGTTCCTGACGACGCCGTATCTGCTGGATGCACTCTGTAAGATCGGCAGGATGGACGAGGCATATAAAATCCTGCTTCAGACAAAGTGCCCGTCATGGCTTTATGAGGTGAAGCAGGGAGCGACAACAATCTGGGAAAATTACATTTCTTACAAGGAGGACGGGTCTCCGGTTATGACAAGCCTGAACCACTATGCCTTTGGATGCGTGGACGACTGGATGTTCCGGAAGATAAGCGGCATTGATATGGCTGCTCCCGGATTTAAGGAGATTGTAATCGCACCGGAGCCGGATAATGCGTTTACCAGTGTAAAACGTACTTATATGAGTGAGTACGGGGAAATCGCAGTCAGGTGGAGTATGGACGAAGGAAAATTTAAGCTGAAAGTAAAAATCCCCTGCAACACGACTGCCGTTGTAAAGATGCCGGATGGCAGATTATACAAGGTAGGAAGCGGAATGTATCAGTTTGAATAAAGAATCAAAGAAAACAAAATGACAGTATTTGCGAGAACTGACCGGTAAATACAGACGGCCAGTTCTCTTAATATGAAAGTTGAAAATAATAAGGAGTTAAGGATTATGAAAAAGAAAATATTGAAGATTATCTTAAGAATCGTTTTAATTGTGATTCTGGTCGCGGGAATCGGCCTGACATATTTAGTAGGAGCAGTAGGCGGTGGAGGACCGTTTGATTTTGTCTGGAAGAACAAACTGAAAAAAATGCCGGGAAACGCAGAAAAATACAGTCTGGAAAATATAGAACCGTTAGAAAACAGCCCTCTTAGAGGGAAGCGTATCTGCTACCTTGGATCATCTGTAACCTTAGGTCTGTACTCAATGGATGTTTCTTTCGCAGATTATATCTCTTACAGAAATGGCTGTGAGTATGTAAAAGAAGCCGTAAGCGGTACTACTTTAGTGGATAACGGAAAGACGTCTTATATCCAAAGGATGAAAAATAATATCGGTACAGATGAGAAATTCGATGCATTTGTCTGTCAGCTTTCCACGAATGACGCGTCGAAGGAAATGCCGATGGGAGAAATCAGCAGTTCAGAAAATCTGGAGGATTTTGATACACAGACGATAACAGGAGCAATGGAATATATCATTGTATATGCAAAGCAGACATGGAATTGTCCCGTGATCTTTTATACCGGAACAAAATATGACAGTAAACAGTATCAGCAGATGGTAGATGTATTGTTTGAGCTTCAGGATAAATATGGAATAGGCGTGATCGACCTTTGGAATGACGAGGAGATGAATGACGTTTCTGAAAAAGAATATGAAGTTTATATGGCAGATCCGGTTCATCCGACGCAGGCAGGATATCTGGAATGGTGGACGCCTAAGATGGAAGAATACTTATATCAGTTTTTAGAAAGATGATTATTATATTAAGTTTCGTCGGTAAAATGCTTATATATCGTTGATGATTTGCCCTTTGGGATTATTTATAATTAAATCAAACAATGAAAGGACGGATAACGAAATGGAAAATGCAGTTACAAAAAGAGAAAAAATCAGTTATGGTTTGTATTTTATGGGACAGAATGTATTCTATGGACTGATAGGATATATGACTACATATTTTACAGATATCGGCATAACGGCAGCATTGGTTGCGATCGTGGCGCTGATCACGAAAGTGTGGGATGCCATCAACGATCCGATCTTCGGTATGATCATGGATAAGGTGAATTTTAAGAAAGGGAAATTCCTGCCGTGGCTTCGAATATCTGTCATAGCGATTCCGGTGGCAACTATTCTTCTTTTTATAATACCTACCGGGATTTCCATGACGGCTAAAATCATATGGGCAACACTCGCTTATATGTTATGGGATACAGCCTATACCCTTTGCGATGTACCGATTTTTGGTATTGTTACCACGATGACAATAGACCAGAAGGAACGTGTTTCACTAAACAGCATAGGAAGAATGTTTGCTATTTTTGCAGGTATTGTTACAGGAATTGTCCTGCCGTTGGTACGGCAGCGGTTAGGCGGCTGGTCAACAACAGTAATTGTGTTATCTCTTTTGTCATGTGTTATGATGATTCCGATTTGTCTGTTCGCAAGGGAGAGAGTAATTGAAAAAGAAAGAGTCCTGAATGACGGGGCAGAAGAAAGTTATACATTGCGAGATATGGTAGAATGTCTGCGGAAGAACAAATATTTATTGATTTTCTTTGCGGCTCCGCTCATCAGCAGCCTGCTTAATGTTGGTGCAAATTGGGGCTTATACGTTGCTCGGTACTGCCTTGGCGGTGAAGAAGCTGCCTCATATGTTTCGATGGCGGTAATTATTCCGACCTTAATCGGTGCGGTTATGGCAGTAGAATTATGCAAAAAATATGATAAATTTAAAGTCTTCTATATTTCATATGTTTTCGCTTTACTTCTGGGAATTGTAAGATTCATAGCCGGGTATGAGAATATGACGGTGTTTATGATTTTAAATGCTTTAGGAGGAATTCCGCTGGGAATAGCAGTTATACTGCAGTATCAGTTTACGCCGGACTGCTACGAGTATGGACAGTACAAGACAGGATTAAAAATGCGTGGTGTAACGTTTGCAGCGCAGACATTTTTTACAAAATTAAATGGAGCGATCGCAACAGCAGTCAGTGTGTTTGCGTTAACTTTAATCGGCTTCCGAGAGGGAGAAGGCGTTGTTCAGGCGGCAGGATTTGCCGATAAATTATGGACATTCAGCTGTCTTGGCGGCATTATCGGGGGTATTTGCACTCTGCTTATACTTCGTCTTTACAAGCTTAATGACCATGATGTCCAGCTGATGGCAAAATGCAACAATGGTGAGATCAGCCGTGAAGAGGCAGAGGCACAGATGATCAATCAGTATTAAGAAAAGTATGGAGGACTTTTGCGATGGACAGAATAAAGGAACTGATTTCTGAAATGACGCTGGAAGAGAAGGCAAGTCTCTGTTCGGGCGCTGATAACTGGCATACGAAAGAAATCAAACGACTGAACATTCCGTCAGTTATGATGGTGGACGGTCCTCACGGACTGAGAAAGCAGGAAGGGGAAACGGATCATCTGGGATTGAATGAAAGTGTGAAGGCCGTTTGTTTCCCGGCAGCCTGTGCAACAGCCTCCAGCTTTGATGTTGACCTGATGGAACGGATGGGAGAGACGCTGGGAGCGGAGTGTCAGGCCGAGAATGTAAGCATACTGCTTGGCCCGGCGGTGAATATTAAAAGGAGCCCGTTATGCGGGCGGAACTTTGAGTATCTGTCGGAGGATCCATATCTGGCAGGTAGGATGGCATCGGCATATATCCGCGGAGTACAGAGTCAGGGTGTGGGGACAAGCATTAAGCACTTCGCACTGAATAACCAGGAAACACTCCGTATGACGATATCTTCCGAGGTGTCAGAACGTGCGCTCAGGGAAATCTACCTGCCTGCGTTTGAGGAAGCGGTGAAAGAATCAGCTCCAAGAACCGTCATGTGTAGCTACAACAAAATAAATGGAGAATATGCTTCAGAAAACAGATATCTTCTGACAGATATCCTGAGAAAAGAATGGGGATACAAAGGCTGCGTCGTTAGTGACTGGGGCGCTGTAAATAACCGTGTGAAAGGACTGCAGGCCGGACTGGATCTGGAGATGCCTTATTCCGGAGGATACAATGACAGACAGATTGTGCAAGCAGTACAGGAGGGAAGACTGGACGAAGCTGTGCTGGATGAAGCGGTGGAGCGGGTATTGAATGTTGTATTTGCCGGTGAAGAGCAGCATCGTCCGGAAGTTATATCTGATAAGGAAACAGATCATAAAAAAGCAGCTGATATTGAGACGGAATGTGCGGTCCTGCTGGAAAATAACGGTATACTTCCGCTGAATACAGACAGAAAGGTTGCCTATATAGGGGAATTTGCCGAAAAGCCGCGGTATCAGGGCGGCGGCTCCAGCCATATCAATCCGTTCAGGGTTGTTTCGGCATTGGATGCTGCCGGAGAAAAAGGGCGTAGCGTGACTTATGCAAAAGGATTTTCTATGGAAAATGACGCGATGACGGAACAAGAGCTGGAAAAAGCGCTTCGGACTGCTGCAGAAGCAGATGTTGCGGTAATCTTTGCCGGGCTGCCTGAGATATTTGAGTCAGAAGGGTATGACAGAACATCCATGAAGCTGCCCCAATGCCAGGACCGCCTGATTGAAGAAGTGCTGAAAGTACAGCCTAATGTTGTAGTTGTACTCCACAATGGAAGCCCGGTAGAGCTGCCATGGGCTGATAAAGTAAGCGCGATCCTCGAAATGTATCTCGGAGGTCAGGGCGTTGGCGAAGCCTGTGACCGGCTGTTATACGGAGAAGCGAATCCGTCCGGCAGGCTGGCGGAGACATTCCCGTACCGGCTGGAAGATAATCCGAGCTTCCTTCATTTTCCGGGAAATGGAAAGCGGGTGTTATATGGCGAGGATATCTTTGTCGGATACCGTTATTATGATACAAAGAAGGTCCCGGTGCGGTATGCATTCGGACATGGGCTGTCTTACACGGAATTTGCTTATGGGGACTTGAATTTGTCATCGGCTCAAATGACGGATGAGGATATCCTGACGGTCTCCTTCAAGGTGAAAAATGCAGGAAAGACAGAAGGAAAAGAAGTCGTACAGCTGTACGTAGCTGACCTGTGCGGCACACCGGAAAGACCGGTCAAGGAATTGAAAGGATTTGCCAAAGTTCATCTCCTGCCGGGAGAAGAAAAAACGGTGTCGATGGAAATTTTGGCGAGGGATCTTTCCTATTATGAAGAACGTCTCGGGGACTGGTATGCGCCATCCGGAACATACCGGATCCTGATCGGCCATGCTTCTGATGACATCCGATTACATGCTGATATTGTATTTGAAACACAGAAAGAACTGCCCCTTCGCGTAGATTTCACAACAACGTTCGGAGAATTATTGGATCATACGAAAACCGCTCCCGTTATTACGGAACTGCTGGCTCCATTGGCAACAGCAGCCGCATCAGCAGAAGGTATGAGTGACGAATACAAGAAGCTGGGAGAGCAAGTTATCCGGGAAATGCCGATGAAATCTCTGCTGGGACAGATGCCGGGAGAACAGGTGGAACAGCTGATCGGTCAGTTGAATTGCTTACTTGCACAATAGGATAATTGAGGAAGGATGTTCAAAAAATGAAAAAAGAACACGAAATTTTATTTGAACCATTTAAAATTGGAACGGTAATGATTAAAAACCGTTTTGTTTTGGAACCAATGGAAGGTACAAACATGATAGACTGCTTACCTATTTTTAAAATTGGTGAGGATATCTATGATTATTATGTGGAGCGTGCAAAGAATCATGTAGGTTTAATTATTCCCGGAATGGTTACTCTGCGAAGTATGGTGGGGAAACAGTGGCTTTATGAGCAGAAAGAAATATTCGAAGGACTAAAGCCGCTTTTAGCAGAAATTCATAGTTACGGTGCAAAAGTGTTTTTGCAGATTGGTGCAGGATGGGGACGAACATTTACCATGCCACTGGCATTAAAGGAACTTTATGAAAAAGAGAAGGAAACCGGACAAAAATCCATGTTTGACTGGGATAATCTTCTTGTAGCCCCTAGTGAACTACCTAACCGTTGGCTTCCAGAAATTATACATAGACCACTGACGGAAGGTGAAATTCTTGAGTATGTGGATGCCTATGGTAAGACAGCCAAACTTTGTATGGAGACAGGGTTTGACGGTGTGGAAGTGCATGCCGTGCATGAAGGCTATCTGCTGGATCAGTTTACAACGAAGTATACGAATCGGAGAACAGATCAGTATGGGGGGACTTTTGATAACCGCTACAGGTTTGCGAAAGAAGTTGTAGAGGAGATTAAGCGACAGTGCGGTGACACATTCCCTGTATCCCTTCGGTATTCCGTAACCAGTAAGACAATCGGCTTTGGTATCGGGGCAGTTTATGGTGAGAAATTTACAGAAGCCGGCAGAGATCTTGAGGAAGGGCTGAAAGCCGCAAAATATCTTCAGGATGCAGGATATGATATGCTTAATGCGGACAATGGGACTTACGATTCATGGTACTGGGCGCATCCGCCTGTATATATGCCTTTAAACTGTAACATGGCGGAGGTGACACGATTAAAAGAAGTGGTAGAAATTCCTGTGGTATGTGCAGGAAGAATGCAGCCGGATGAAGCTTCAGCATCTATATCAGAAGGAAAACTGGATGCTATGGGAATCGGACGTCAGTTCCTGGCGGATCCGGAATACATTGTAAAACTGGAACAGGAGAAATTTAGTGACATTCTTCCTTGCATTGCATGTCATAATGCATGTCTTCCGATTTATCATTATGAAGGCGTTGGTTGTGAAATCGATGAAGAGGATGGAAAAACACAAGGGCATTGTGCGTTGAACCCTAGGACATTCTGTGAGCAGAAATATGATTTTGGGAAAAAAGCAGCTGTAACAAAAAGTATTGCGGTCATCGGCGGGGGTATCGCTGGGATGACTGTAGCACGAATTGCGGCAATCCGAGGTCATGAGGTAACAATTTATGAAAAGAGTGACCGGCTCTGCGGTGTGTTTAACGCTGCAGCAGCACCTGAATTTAAAGAAAAAGATAAGGAATTTATAAGATGGATTCAACAAGAAATAGAAAGCCTGCCGATTAAAGTGGAATACAACTGTGAAATTACAACTCTGGCTGAGCTGACAGCAGATGAAATTATCATTGCTACGGGCGCGAAACCTAAAAAGCTAGATGTTCCGGGACAGGAAAAAGCTATTGAAGCAACGGAATATCTGCTGGGGGGAAAAGTAGGAAAGGACGTCGCTGTAATCGGCGGAGGTTTGACGGGGTGCGAGATTGCCTATGACCTTGTGCTGAAAGGAAAACGACCGGTTATTGTGGAAATGGCAGACGATATTTTAAAGACCAAGGGACTCTGCATGGCAAACTCCAGTTGTCTGAGAGACTTATTGCGGTATTATGAAGTTCCTATTTATAAAAACGCAAAGCTCTTAGAAATCATTGAAAATGGAATTGTCATTGAGACAGCGGAAAAGACAATACAGCTGGAATGCGACGACGTGATAATGAGCTGTGGTTATATGCCAGACACGAGGCTTGTTGACGGCGGAACACAACAGGGGAAAACGAATATTCATATAGTCGGCGATGTTAAAAAGGTTGGAAATTTGAAAACAGCAATCTGGGAGGCTTATGATTTAGCATTTTCTTTGTAAGATTAAACTCTTAAGCGGACAAAGAGGCTTTTAATATATTATAGAAACACTGCTATAAGAATTATTGATACCATTAGGCTGTCGATTTTTGAGGGATGTCATATACAGAATTATACTGACTAATATTAAGTTTTAATCGGTATTTCAATTTGTGTGATGTAATCATCAAAGGAGTCAATGCCCTGCTATAATTCCATTGACGGAGAACCGGCCTCGGTTTCCCACAGATTACTGACAGAACTTCTTCGGGAGAGAATGGGATTTGACGGACTGTGTATCAGTGATTACGGCGGCATCAGCAATGCCCACGAAGTCCAGCGGATCGGAGAGACTATTGGAGAAACAGGATTTCTTGCCATGGAAGCAGGGATGGACATGGAGATGCCGAAAGCGATCGGTTATGGCGAAAAACTCAAAGAAATGTTCCGAAGCGGACAGGCGGATACAGAATTGCTGGACCGGACAGTTCTGAGGGTGTTGGAAGCGAAATTCCGCATGGGCCTGTTTGAACAACCTTTCGCAATGGACGGTGAGTCCTGCAAAAAGATTTTTGAAGAGAAAGAGGGGGCGGAGCTGTCCCTTCGGTCGGCAAGGGAATCCATGGTGCTTTTGAAAAACAACGGGGTACTTCCTTTGTCAGGCAAGATCAAGAAGCTGGCCCTGATCGGGCCTCATGCAGACTGTGCCCGTAAGTTCTTCGGCGGATATACTCATCTGTGCATGATGGAGTCGGTCTACGCGGCCGCAAGTTCTATCGCAGGGGTAGAGGGCAGCCCGGAGTCCGGACAGATCGGCGGGGCAATGCTGCCAGACGGCGAACCGGTGAATTATGTCCCGGGTACAAAGATCCAGTCAGATGAAGCAGAACTCTTTAACGACATCCTGCGCTTACAGAAGCCGGGATGCAGAAGCCTGTTAGAAGAACTAAAGGAGCGTATGACAGATACGGAGATTCTGTATGTGTATGGATACCCGGTTGCCGGAAAGGATCAGAGCAGATTTGAGGAGGCACTGCAGGCAGTCAGGGAAGCTGATGTTGTGATCCTCACTCTGGGAGGAAAGCACGGTACATGCTCTATGGCGACCATGGGAGAAGGTGTGGACGCTGCCGACATCAATTTGCCGGAATGTCAGGACGCATTTATTAAAGCTGCATCGGTGTATGGAAAGCCCTTAATCGGCATCCATTTTGATGGCAGGCCGATCTCCAGTGACACGGCAGACCAATATCTGGATGCCGTCATAGAAGCCTGGAGCCCGGCGGAAACGGGAGCGCAGGCTGTGGCAGATGTCCTGCTGGGAGCATATAATCCGGGCGGCAAACTGCCAGTATCCGTGGCATATCACGCCGGACAGATTCCAATCTACTATAATCACCCAAACGGTTCCGCATGGCATCAGCAGGAGAGTATCGGATTCGTCAATTATGTGGATGTTCCCCATACACCGAGATATTGCTTTGGACATGGATTGTCTTATACACAGTTTGAGTATTCAGACATTCATATATCGACGGCAGAGATTGGAGCAGAAGAATCGGTACAGATCAGCTGTGTGGTAAAGAATGCGGGAAACTGTGCCGGGGATGAAGTGGTACAACTTTATCTCAGGGATAGATTTGCAAGTATGACACGCCCGGTGAAAGAGCTTGCCGGATTTAAGCGAATCCATATGGAACCGGGAGAGAAAGTACGGGTAACATTTACAGTACAGGCGGATCAGTCAGCATTTCTTGACAGGCAGATGCGCTGGAAGGTGGAAAAAGGAGAGATAGATGTAGAAATTGGAAGTTCTTCTGAGGATATACGGTTAAAAGGAACATACCGGATCACAGAGGATAGATGGATAGACGGCGCAAAAAGAGCATTTTATGCGAAAGTACAGAAAGACAAAGTATAGCTTAGGCATACACTTACAGCGGGTCGGGTAAGATATCCGGCAGGACAGGAGGAAAACAGATGGATAGGAAGTTACTTGCCAGAAGGATTGCAGAAGAATCCATTGTATTGTTGAAAAACGAAGATCATATGCTTCCTTTAAAAGAGAAGAAAGAGATCGCGTTTTTCGGGAGGACGCAGATTGGCACTTTATATTCCGGAAACGGATCCGGCGGTGCAAATGTGGCCGGATGCGGCACGATTCTGGAAGAATGTGAAAATTGCGGAATCAGACCTGAGCCACTTTTAAAGGGCTTTTATGAATATAAGATAAATGAGGAACGGGTCACGGAAGAGGATGAGTTTGACTGGACTAAAGTCAGTGAGATGGTAAACAGTGGAATTATGTATGAAATATTCGGCAAATACCGCGCTCCGCTTGATGAGTACGAAGTGCCCGGCACACTTATTGACCAGGCGGCAGAAAAAACTGACACAGCACTTATTGTAATTGGCAGAAATTCTGGCGGTGAGGAGTGTGACCGTCACCTTTCAGAGGATTATTACCTGACTAATTCAGAAGAAAGTCTGCTGAAGGAAGTCTGCAGTCATTTTACAAATGTAGTGGTAGCCTTGAATGTTAACGGGCTGATCGATCTGTCCTGGGTGAGAAAGTATGCAAATATAAAAAGCCTTCTGTTTATTGGAATCCCAGGGGAAGAAGGGGCTTCTGCGCTAGCTGGCATTTTAACGGGGGAGACCAATCCCTCCGGGAAACTGGCGGTGACCATAGCGGAACATTATGAAGATTACCCGTCGGCAGACCATTTCTCATGGGATAAGGAGCATCTGGAGAATGTTCTTGACTATGAGAGCTACGGCCTTTCCTCAGAAGAAAACGGAAGTACAGGTTTTTCTAAAAGCCCGGTGAGTGTGTACTGGGAAGATATCTATACCGGTTACCGATATTTTGATACATTCGGGAAACCGGTGCTTTACCCCTTTGGTTATGGGCTTTCTTACACTGAATTTGCAATCAGCGATGCCTCGGCCGAGAAGCAAAACGGCGGTATTATGGTGACAGCCAATGTGAAAAATATTGGGGAAATATCAGGGAAAGAGGTAATCCAGGTTTATCTGTCCAAGGTAAATCCGGCAGAGGGTGTGGAACGTCCTTATCAGGAATTGAAGGGATTTGAGAAAACCGCGGACCTTGCTCCGGGAGAAAAAGAGAAGGTTAAGATTTGGATTCCATGGAGAGAACTGGCGGTTTATGACGAAGGAAGAGCTGCGTGGGTCATAGAGTCGGGCGATTATCTCCTGAAGATGGGAAATTCATCAAGAGACACCTCCCTGGTGGGAATGGTACGCCTGGGGGATACAGTCCTTACAGAACAGTGCGCGAACCGTATGATAATCTTAGAATGCAACAGAGATAAGCTTTCGTTCCTGACACAGAAAGACTACGCAGGGTGCCATCTGGAAGACAGATGTGAGAAGAAACCTGATGGAGGCGTGACCGGGATGGCGGTAATTTCTGTAACGGAAGAGGATATTCTTGCAGGAGGGGAGAGCAGACAGGCTGAAAAAGAAACGCAGCAAAATCTGCCGGAGCTCTCCATCGAAGAACTCGCTTCTCTCTGTGTGGGCTATGGGCCGGGCACTCCCTTTGCGGCTGTGGGGGACCGCAGTGACCCGTCTGCGATTTTCGATGGTGAAGGAAAACCGATTACAACAAACAACCACCCGACAGGATATCCGGGATATGTTTCTCCGGCAATTGAGGAAAAAGGGATCAAGTCCATTTTCTATAAAGACGGCCCGGCCGGGATCGGCGGTATTGCCTGGCCGACGGAAATGCTCATAGCCTGCTCGTTCGACAGGAAACTGTGGCAGATGTTTGGAGATGCAGTAGGGAAAGAATGTGAAGATCAGCAGGTGAATGTCTGGCTTGCTCCTGCTGTGAATCTCCACAGAAATCCGCTGTGCGGCAGAAATTTTGAATATTTTTCTGAAGATCCGTACCTGACAGGAGTCTGTGCCTGCGAGATCACAAAAGGCGTACAGAATGGCCGGCCGGTTATCGTGTGCCCGAAACACTTCGCGGCAAATGAGCAGGAGACATTCCGGCGCGGAAATGCAGGGAAAAAGGTAGACGCTGTTGACTCTATACTGACAGAGCGCTCGGCCAGGGAACTATACCTGAAGCCTTTTGAAATGCTGGTAAGAGAAGCACATATTGCCTGCATTATGACGTCTTTTAACAAGATAAACGGCGTTTTCGCCGGGGGCAGTAAGGATCTGTGCACCCGTATCCTTCGGGAAGAATGGGGATTTGACGGCGCTGTGGTGACAGACTGGGGCGATATGGATATTGTGGTAGACGGAGCAGACGCCGTGGCTGCGGGAAATGATATCGTCATGCCGGGCGGACCGCCGGTGATTCGTCAGATCCTGAAAGGATATGAAGAAGGAAGAGTGACCAGAGAAGAAATGGAAACAGCGGCAGGACATCTTCTGTGCATGATCCGCAGGATTCATGGAAAGGAGAAATAGAAGTATGGGAGAAAAAATCTACAAAACAGTTGAAAATTCAGGCGTCATGAATGTTGTGGCCGGAGCCCTTGCGATTGCTGTGGGAGTGTCTGCTCTGGTGAGCGGGATACGGCTTCTGATTACTCGGAGAAAGCTGCTTTTTTAAGGGGACTGCCAGATGAAAAAATATAAAAGGGAAAAACTAATTGTAAGTATTTTTGCCGTCATATTTGTTGTTATAGTGGTTATTCTTGGAAACTTTTTGGTTACATATATATCTTCTGACTTGAGTTTTGGCCAGAATTGTCTTTTGCGAATACCATTTTATGGAACATTAGTTTTTACATCTTCGCTTATAGGACTGCTGTTTAGAAACGATAGTAAAAAAGATATTGTCGAAGAAAATTCAAAAGGAAGGATTCAAGATGAATAAAATTACAGAAGTAAAAATAGAAAGAGGAATCCCGACTCTGTATGTGGACGGGCAGCCTTTTTGGGCGTTTGCAGGGGAGGTGCACAACTCAGCCGCCTATGCCCCGGACAGGATGGAGGCAGAGATATGGATGAAGATGGATCAGAGTCATCTGAATACACTGATTGTACCGGTGTACTGGGAGACGCTGGAGCCGGAAGAAGGCAGCTATGATTTTTCGCTTGTGGATTCACTTCTTGAGCAGGCTGTCAGATTTAAGAAAAAGCTGATCCTGCTCTGGTTCGGTCTATGGAAGAATGCAGAGTCGGCTTATGTGCCGGCATGGATGAAGCAGGACAGTGAAACATTTTTCCGTGCGGAAATGTATGGTGGAGAAAGGTTAAATACGATTTCTCCTCTGTGCTGGGAGGCGGTGGAGAGAGATGCCGCTGCATTTTCCCGTCTGATGGGACATCTGCGGGAGGTTGATAAAAACTCATCGGTCATCATGGTCCAGGTAGAAAATGAAGTGGGACTGCTTGGAACAGAGCGTGATTACTGCCGTCAGGCAGAGGAGGCGTTTACAGGAAATGTGCCGGATAAACTGATGGATGCAGCTGTAAAATCAGGAAAAATCCGTGCCAGGGAAACAGGATGGCCTGAAAAGGCAGACTGGACTGTCGTATTCGGAGAAGACGCAGGGGAGATTTTTTCCGCATGGTTTTTTGCCTCCGCTCTGGAGAGGATTGCATCAGTCGGAAAAAAAGAGTATCCTCTGCCCTGCTACGCCAATGTGTGGCTGAAACAGTTCCCCTGGTATGCTGGTTCTTATCCGTCGGGAGGCCCGGTGGAGGATATGCTCTGGGTGTGGAAAGCGGCGGCGCCTTCCCTCTTTACTATTGCCCCGGATATCTATGTCCCCTATGTGTCGGAGATCATGGAGAAGTATACCCGTCCGGATAATCCCCTTGTAATCCCGGAGGTGCGAAAAGACGCTGTAACAGCGTCATACGCTCTGTATGCTTACCTGAACTGCCATGCCCTGTGTTACGCACCGTTCGGGATTGAAGACCTGTGGCAGAAGGAGCCGGATGTGATCCCGAAAGAGGTGACGGAGGCTTTGAATATAGACCCGCTTTCTTTTGACATGACCGGGACAAAGGAGACTCTGGGAGAGGTATACAGACTCCTTGGCGAGATTAAGTCGCTGTATCTTAGGTACAGGGGAACAACTCATCTGAAGTGCTTTCTGAAAAATGCGGAAGGAGAGCAGGGATGTTATCTGAAGTTTAAGTCTTACGATATGGAAATCCGGTATCTGCCGCAACAGGTTGGAATGCCAACGGCAGCCGGGGCTGTGTTCGAGTTGGACGAAAATAATTTCCTGATTGTGGGGATGATGTGCAATGTATGTGTGCATACAAAACCGGGTGATCACAGAAAGGTGGATTTCATCAGAAAAGAAGCAGGAACATACAGTGACGGACAATGGAGATGCAGGCAGAGACAGAACGGCGATGAAAAGATTGTGACTATGCTATATGATATGCCGGAATGTGTGAAGATGGAACTATTTAAGTATTAGGGCTTCACAGGCAGAAAGGAATAGGATTTAAGGGAAGAAAAAATATCAAAGAACTGATCTCACAGATGACCTTAGAAGAGAAAGCAAGTCTGTGCTCAGGACTGGATTTCTGGCACACGAAAGGCGTGGAGCGCCTGGGTATTCCATCGGAAATGGTATGCGATGGTCCTCACGGTCTGAGAAAACAGGACGATGCATCGGATCATCTCGGGATCAATAACAGTATCAAAGCGGTATGTTTTCCGGCAGGCTGTGCGACGGCTTCAAGTTTCAATCGTGATCTGGTAAGGAAACTGGGAGAGACACTGGGGGAAGAGTGTCAGGCGGAACATGTAAGTACCATCCTTGGTTCTGCGATGAATATCAAACGTTCACCGCTCTGCGGACGGAATTTTGAATACTATTCTGAAGATCCTTATGTATCCACAGAGATGGCATGTGGAGACAGTTGTCAAATTATCCCTCAAAAAAGATACACCTAAGATTGAGGTTACAATGGAGCCTGATGAAGAAAGTAATTACACACCAGAGGAAAAAATAACTTATCAGAAAATTAAGGCTTATATTCTTGAAAAATATGGATTTAAAGTGTCATCATTGTACATTGCACAGATTAAAGATAAGTGTGGTCTTGGTAAAGAACGTACTGGAAATAACTGGAAGAAAAATGATAAGTCAAAGGAGCCGCAGTGTACACCTGAAAAGGAAGAGGCTATTAGAGATGCATTTAACAACTTTGATATAATATAAGGAGTTTTAGATGATAGATATGATATTGAAATGGCTTTATCAAAATTCAGCAGCTATAATCATTTCATCATTAATATCATTGTTAATATCAATGATGTATTACCGAAAGGGAAATAGAGATGAACTGTTAATGAGTGTTATATTTCCAGTGGTGCAACTTTTAAATAAGAGTTATTCTAGGAAAAACTATGATGAGCTATTATCAATATTTGATAATAAAATATAACAATTATTAAATTCCTTGGAATACATGAAATCTCAATTCTAGTTTGTAGAGCGAATGGAAACACAGGATGAAGAAAAGAAAATATGGGGAGAGGTAATATATGAAAAAAACAATCTTTCTGCTGGTACTGGTGTTAAGCATGGGAATTTATACCGGATGTGGTAAAGAGAATACAGAAATCGAAAATTCCTACATGGAAGAACAAACTACACCTGAGAACAGTGAAAACGATGAGATTCATTTGGAGGATGAACTGAATATAGATTTTACTTGCGATTATTCTGAGAGTATTAAGGAAGATGTAGACGATGTAGTAGCGGATTCCACATCTCTGCAGGAAGAGTTGACGAATATGGAGAAGGTTACACAAAAGTATACGCCATTAGCTGAGGCGGCACAAACGCAGGGCGAAATGAATGTAGCCGCTCATTGGCTCTATACGATATGGGATACGGAACTGAATAATCTCTGGAGCAGATTGAGTAGTTCAGCGGACCGGCAGACGAAGGAGAATCTTCTGGCAGAGCAGAGAAACTGGATAGATCTGAAAGAAGAAGTGACTTTATTAAATATTGGTTCCAGAGAAGAAAACGGTAGTATGTATCCGCTTTTACAGGACTCTTATCTGGAGGAAATTACAAAAAACAGGGTGTATGTTCTTGCAAGAGAGCTGGCGAAGATAAAAGGGGAAGACTTTGCTATGCCGGAAGTTTCCGCAAAGTACGGAACCTTTGTAGATAATCAGGGAACCAGTGATATATACAGTTCTCTGATCACCAGACAGAATTGGGAAGGAACAGATGAAGCGGTGATCTCTATTTACAGACAGGGGGAAATGAAAGGAAGCTTTGTGGATCATGGAAATGGAGAACTGAGTTTTACATCAGAAGACGGAAGTGTAAAAGGAATGATCAAAATCGACGGAGGGAATGGCGCAAGTTTTAAAGTTACGGAAACATACGGAGAATCTCCTTTTTCTGCAGGAGAAGAGGTCGAATTTCCTTTTGCCTTTTGATTTGTGATGCTCCGTGTCTTTCCAGGCGTTGAGCGCTCCGCGGGCTGCGGGCACGCCCACGGAGTGTCAAAGCGTGGCAAGAGACATGGAATGAAATGGGGAGCGCGGCAGGAAGAAATTCCTGCCCCTTTTTCAATTACCGGTCTGGCTATGAACTTCCAGGCACACATCCTGCTGCCCGGGACTCCTCTGTGCGCTTACAGAAGCGGATGCTCGGCACGCGCTCTAAGACGGGCGTAGCGCCGGTCGATCTCTTTTTGGATCTCTTCGGCCACGGAGCGGTACTCCTCCTTCAGCAGATGCTTGGTGCGTCCCATCATACCCAGCCATTCTGTGACAGGGATTTTCTTATTGCTCGAAGCAGGATCATAATTCAGCGCTGTGATGCCACGTTCAATTTCGTAGAGCGGAAAATAACAGCAGTCTACGGCAGCAGCAATGACGCTCCGCTCCAGATTGGGCTTATCATTCCAGTTTAACGGACAGGCGGACAGCGCCTTGATATAGGCAGTGCCAAACTCCCTGGAATAGGCGGCGGCTTTTGCCGCTTTCCGGATAAAATCGGTCGGATTCGATTCTGCGACCGTGGCGACATAGGGAATGTGGGTTGCGGCCATCAGCTCCGGTGTGTCCTTGTGGAAGAAGTTCTTGCCGTACTGCGTCTTTCCGACATGGGAAGTAGAACTTTTTGCGCCGAGCGGCGTGGAGTAGGAGAGCTGGTAGCCGGTATTCATGTAGCCGCCGTTATCGTACTCAAAAATGATCAGCTTATGACCGCGCAGGGCGGTGCCGAGTGCCGATCCCATACCGATATCCATGCCGCCGTCACCGCTCACCATCACAAAGGTAATCTCGCCGTCCGGGTATTCCCCACGCTTTTGGCGCTGGTGAAACGCCTCCACAACGCCGCTTAAAGTTGCCGCGCCGTTCTGAAACAGATTGTGCAGAAATGGAACGCGGAATGCGGTTTTGGGGTAACCGGTTGTCACTACCATGCCGCAGCCGGTCTGAAACAGCAGGACGACGTTGCCTTCGATGCCCTTTAACAGGAGGTTCACATTGATCGGAATGCCGCAGCCCGGGCAGGCGCCGTGTCCCGGTGCGACGCGCATCGGCATGGCGGTCGTATCTTTTACGGAGCCGCCGGAGACTTTCATTTTCCCGGTTGCGGGATCAAAGGTGCAGGTGGTGAGACCCGGTGTGGATTCTTCCCTTGTGACAGGCTTAAAATACTGCGGCTGCATCGCAGAAACCGCCATCGCCGGGTCAGCTCTGCCGGAAGTGCCTGAAGCCTGATCTTCGCCGATAGAGGCTGTCTGGTGTGAGGTCGCCGTCACCGCTTCTGTTCCAGAGAAAGATGTCCTTGCGGAATCTGCCGCATCCGAAGTGTCCGTGCCGGCAGTGACGCCGTAGTAATCGAACGCCGGGGCGTCCGGCGAGAGCGCCGCTTTAAAGAGTGCGAGGGCGTCCTCCACGAAAAAGTCCTTACCGCCGAGACCGTAGATTCTGCTTAAGATGCGGGGCGGGTGCGGCAGGGAGGAGAGCGCTGCTTTTATTTCGAGCGACATGTTGCCGCCGCCGGCTCCATAGCTGTCCTGCCGGTCTGCGACCAGAATCGTGGATGCATTGTGGCAGAGGACGCGAAGTTCCTTAGCGGGGAACGGGCGCAGGACATAGAGGGTGATGACACCTGCTTTTACGCCGTCTTTTCGCAGACGGTCGACGGCTTCCATGGCGGTGTGGTAGGAGGAACCGAGCACAAAGAGCAGCACCTCGGCATCCTCGTGCCGGTAGGCACCACAGAAAGAGAGATCGCGTCCAGAGAGGGAAGCGTATTCTGCAAATAATTCCGGCAGCGTCTGCCTTGCCGTTTCCATGGCGAGGTGGAGCTGGTAGCGGTTGTTAATAACGTCCGGTTCGTTCATGTAGGAGCCGATGCTAACCGGATGCGCGAGATCTAAGACGCTGGCGTAGGGAAGCGTTCCGGCAGCGCCGCCGGTGCCGGTGCCGGCAAACGCGGAGATCTTCGGATTGTCACAGGAAAGCTTTTCCCCGATATAGCGGGTAACTGTGTCGTCATCCTCAAATACAAGGCATTTGCGCTTCTGATGGCTCGTAAAAAACCCGTCGAACGCGACAGCGACCGGGAGACGGACTGCTTCGGCGAGCTTTAATCCGAGCAGGTTAAAATCATAGACTTTCTGCGGTTCATCGGCAAAAAGAATGATCCAGCCCGTGTTGAGCAGATACATGACGTCGCTGTGATCGCCCTTGATGCACAAAGGGCCGGAAACCGTGCGGCATGCAACATTCATGACCATCGGCATGCGTGTGCCGGACTGCACCGGAAACTGTTCTAAGGCGTATAAAAGTCCGTTGGCGCTGGTGGCATTAAACACACGGCCTCCGGCGGCTGAGGCGCCGTAGCAGATGCCGGCGGCGCTGTGTTCTCCCTCGGCGGCAATCAGGGCAATGTCGTGAAGCCCCTCCGCGCCCATGACATCCAAATTTTCTGCAATCTGTGTAGAGGGTGTGATCGGATAATACCCCATGACGTGATAGTTGATCTGCCTGGCGGCATACGCGGCAAGTTCATTGCCGCTGTCATACATAATTTTTTGTTTTTCCATATCATTCTCCATTCCGCAGACGTTGTGCGCCGGTACGATTCTCCGGTGCTGCCTGCATTTATACGACGCCTCCGTCGACCCGTTTCTCATCGGTAAAAGAATCGCTTGTGATCCAGGAATTTGCGCCGACAGTCTGATAGCGGATGGCGTCGGGCAGCAGATGCTGATTCGGAAGAAAATGCGGTTTTTCCGGATAATCTTTTTCAAGTGCCGCCACGAGCGCGTTGGTGGGGCAGACTTCCACACAGCGCAGGCAGCCCTTGCAGTGATAGTAGTCAAGTCCCCGGTTGACCATGCAGTTTTTTCCGCGGTAGGTGCCGGGAGCAAATTGGAAGACCATATCCGGGCACGCCGTGTCGCACAGTCCGCAGTTGATACATTTTTCCTGGATGAAAAGGGGAATGTACCCCTCGCGCGAGGCGGTCAGATCGTTGGACACGGTACTGCCGATCCGCGGGTTGATGCCGCCGGCCGGAGCGTTGGCATAGCCCCATACATACCGGTCCGCCGGGGCATCCGGCAGAGGGGCGAGGTTGTGGTTGTCCGATGCCATTTTGACGTTTTCATATCCCAGGCGCAGACCAGCGAGATTGGCTTCGATGAGTGCTGGGTATTTTTTCCCAATCGTATCGCGGCAGAGCGTCTCGGCAGCTTCCCGTGGGATAAAGCCGCTGGCGCGCACCAGAGCACCGAGCATGACCATGTTGATGCGGGAATGACTTTCCATCGCAAGTGCGAGGGCATCCAGACAATAGAGCTCTCCGATGGAAATATGGTATTTATCTGCCGCCTCGTCAGCGGACAAGGAGGTATTTAATACGATTTTGGTGTCTACGGTGACGCCGTCCAAGACCGGGTAGGTGCCGATCAGTCCTTCGTGAAAGATGCCGAGCAGATGTGGCCGGGTCACGGGGCTGTTGACGCGCAGCGGGCGGTCGTCTGCGCACCAGCGGACATACGCCTTGACCGGTGAACCGCGCTTTTCGGAGCCGTAGCTGGAAAAGCTTAAGGAATTGAGCGAAAGCGACAGTGCGCCGAGCTCTCCGAGCATTTTTCCGCAGAGATTGGCGCCCAGCCCGCCGATGCTCTCCAGGCGGATCTCATAGGAACCGTTTTCATTTGTGACAGGTAAGGATAATATATTTTTCACGTAAATCTCCATTCCTGCGCGGGCAGACGGGCAGTGGAAAATGACAGGCGCCGGCTGTGCGCATGTAGCGATAACAGGCTATCTTGTGGTAGTATGCCGCTTTTTCAGAAAAAAATCCTATGCAAGTGCAAAAAAGAGAAGTAGAATAGGAAAGGAATTTTTAGAATGGAACAGAAAAGATGATGGACAACATGTTACAGAAGATCATAGATTTTATAAAAAAAGAAACGGTACTCACGATCGCCACGGTTCTCGCTGTGGTATCGGCATTCTGGGTGCACCCGGGACGGCAGTACGTGGGTTATATTGACTGGCGCGTGCTCGGCATTTTGCTGTCGCTGATGCTGATTGTGGCAGGATTTCAGAGCAACGGATTGTTCGATGCGATCGGCAGCCGGCTTCTGGCAAAGACAAAGAATACCGCGCAGCTGATGCTGGTACTTGTTTTTTTGTGCTTTTTTTCCAGCATGTTTATCACAAACGATGTCGCACTTCTGACGTTTGTGCCGTTTGCGTGCACAATCCTACAGAAATGCCACCAGGAGCGGCTGATTGTGACAGCGTTTGTGCTGCAGACGCTTGCAGCGAATCTGGGGAGCATGCTGACGCCGGTCGGGAATCCGCAGAATCTGTATCTTTACAGCATCTCCGGTGCCGGGCTGGGAGAATTTGTCGGATGGATGGCGCCGTATACGCTGGTGTCGGGCGTGCTTCTGCTGCTTGTCGTGTTCGTTCTCAGCGCCGGAAAACGCCGGATTGCACTGGAGACCGGTTCGTTTTTGCAGGCGTCCGGGGCATCCGGCAGGAAGAAAAACGGGATTTATCTGGCGCTCTTTGTGCTAAGCCTGCTTTCGGTAGCGCGGGTGCTTCCGTGGGAGCTGATGCTCGCCGTGGTGCTCATCGTGCTCATTTTTACGGATCGGGCGGTGTTTTTGCAGGTGGATTACTGTCTGCTGTTTACGTTTATCAGTTTCTTCATCTTCATCGGCAATATGGGGAATATCGAGGCGGTGCGGTCTGTTCTGCAAAGTCTTGTGGCGGGCAGGGAACTGGCGGTTGGCATCGGTGCGAGCCAGATCATCAGCAATGTTCCGGCGACACTTCTTCTGGCGGATTTCACGCAGGATATAAAAAATCTCACGATCGGCGTGAATCTGGGCGGACTGGGAACGCTCATCGCCTCGATGGCAAGCCTGATCTCTTATAAGATCTACGCGCACAATTATAATAAGACGAAGGGGCGGTATCTCCTGTGGTTTACGATCGCGAATGTGTTATTTTTGGCAGTGCTCGTGCTGATCTATGTTTTCATTTCATAGGAAGTGGCAGAAAACCGGATGGGGGAATGGATATGAGTGATAAAAAAATGAATATGGAAAGCCTGAGGGGAACAGTCTGCGTGCTGCTATCGGCAGTCTGTTTCAGCACCGGAGGCGTTTTAATCAAATCGATTCCGTGGTCGTCGGTGACGATCCAGGGAGCGCGCAGTATCTTCTCGGCGCTGGTTGTGGGATGTTACATGCTTCTGCGCCGCCAGAAGTTCGTGTGGAATAAGACGGTACTCTTCGGCGCGGTGTGCAATACGGTGATGGCGTTTGCCTTTGTGGCGGCGACCAAGCTCACGACAGCTGCCAACGCGATTGTACTGCAGTTCACGGAGCCGGTGTTTGTCATTCTTCTGATGTGGCTGATCTTTCGCAAAAAGCCGGGGCGGGACGCGTTGTTCGCCTGCGCGGGAGTCTTTGCCGGAATTCTCTGCTTTTTTTATACGTCGCTGGATGCCGGGGTCATGGCGGGGAATCTGCTCGCGATTCTCTCGGGTCTTGCCTATGCGCTTGTGATGATGCAGAAAAAATTTCGCGGAGCGGACTTTGAATCGTCGCTTCTGGTATCCTGCGCGTTGAGCGCGGCGATCGGGATACCGTTTTACGGGCAGGAGAGCGAGATGTCGCTGCATATCTGGTTCTTCGTGCTGCTGCTCGGCGTGGTGCAGTTCGGTCTGTCCTATGTGTTCCTGTCGCGGGGACTGGATGCGGTCTCTCCGGTCACGGCGTCGCTGACCTCGACGATCGAGCCCATCTTAAATCCGATTCTGGTGGCTGTCTTTTATGGGGAGACAATCGGTGCAACCGCTGTCATCGGCGCCCTGCTGGTGGTCGGTTCGGCGACGGTCTACAATGTAAGGCAGGCAAAAAACGCATGATATCTTACAGACATTTTACATTTCCCTTTTAAATTTTACACAACATACCCGGGCAATTTTACAAACCTCCGATATGATAGAAGAAATAAGAAGCTATCATATCGGAGGTTTTTGTATACATGGAAAAACAGACATTGGTATGGGCGCACCGCGGTGCAAGCGGCTACGCGCCTGAAAATACACTGGAAGCATTTCAGAAAGCGGTTGAGATGGGCGCGGACGGCGTGGAGCTGGATGTGCAGCTCACAAAGGATGGAGAGCTGGTCGTCATCCATGACGAGACAGTTGACCGCACCAGCGACGGCAGCGGCTGGGTCAAAGATTTTACATACGCGAGAATATCCAGATTTAACTTTAACCGGACACATCCAGAAGGATACGAGCGTGCGATGATCCCCACGCTCGAGGAAGTCTATGAGCTGTTAAAGCCGACGGGGCTTACGATCAATGTGGAATTGAAGACCGGCGTGGTCTTTTACCCGGAGATCGAAGCGCGCGTGCTTGACTTGACCGCCCGCATGGGACTGGAGGAGCGCGTGTGGTATTCGTCGTTTAACCACTACACGGTGCAGCGCATCAAGGAGCTGAATCCGCAGGCGAAGACCGGCATGCTCTACTGTGACGGAATTGTCAATCCCGTTAGCTACGGCGCGCTCGTCGTGGGCGCGGACGCCATGCACCCGGCACTCTACAATCTGCAGTACCCGAATTACATGGAAGACTGTAAAAAGCACGGAAAGCGTGTGCATGTCTGGACGGTCAATGAGGAGCAGTACATGCGCATGGTGTGCGAGATGCAGGTGGACGCTATGATCACGAATTACCCGGATACGGGCAGACGGATTGCCGCAGAATACGAGGACGGAAAACTGACGCCGGAGCTTGTCCGCGTGATAAAGAAGCAGGGGAATCAGGCATGACGCCGGAAAATAAAAAACGCGCGGGAGCGGAGGATGCAGGTTATGCCGCCTGGATGGCGGAGACGGTAGAGCCTTATCTGAAGGAGCACGGTAAGAAGGGCTATCTTAAGATGGAAGATGGTATGTCGATCGCTTACCGGTGCTATTCTCTGCCGGATGCGGGGAAATGTGTTGTGATTTCCCACGGATTTTGCGAATTCGCGGAAAAATATAACGAAGTCGTATATCGTTTTCTGCAGGAGGGATACTCGGTTTATGTGCCGGAGCATCGGGGACACGGCTATTCCGGGCGCGAGGTGGATGACCCGGAGTTAGTGCATGTGCAAAGCTATGACAGTTATGTCACGGATTTTGCGCGGTTTGTGGAGACGGTCGTAAGCCCCAGGGAGGAACACCGGATGGTGTTTGCACATTCTATGGGAGGTGCCATTGCGATTCTTGCTGCTTTCAGATGCAGCGCCGGTGCATGGCGGGGGAGACGTCACAGAGCGGTGCGATAGGAGGCGCAGCGGGTTTTGCCAAAGAATGATTCTAAAAAGAAAAAGAAGCGAATAGAAATAAAGGAAAAACAAAACGGAGAACAAAAATTGCCGAATGAGGACCTGTTGAATGAGAAACTGTTACAGCCGATGGTGCAGCTATCCTATGCCGCCGCCATGGATCTCGTACAGGCACGATTAAGACTGATCAATGCTGACCTGACGGAACAATGCCACCGCCAGGTCATTCGCAATATGTCCTGCCGCATCAAGACGCCGGACAGCGTCATCAAAAAGCTCAAAAAGAAAGGGCGGGAAGTCTCCTTTGAGGAGGCGGTGCAGACTCTCAATGACATCGCCGGCATCCGGGTCGTGTGCTTTTTTTGCGACGACATCTACCGGATTGCGGATGCCATCAAGAAGCAGAAGGATTTTCATATTATCAAGGAAAAGGATTATGTAAAAAATCCCAAGAAAAGCGGCTATCAGAGTATTCATGTGATTGCGGGCGTTCCGGTGACGTACAACGATGCAGTCACAGAGATCCGTGTGGAGATCCAGATCCGCTCGTTTGCAATGGATTACTGGGCGGAGCTGGACACACAGATGTGTTATAAGAAGGATGCCGGACAGATCGCCAATGTGGAGCGCGAGACGCGCGGCTACTCGGATGTGATCGCAAAGGTGGACAATAAGATGTTAGAGCTGCGCCAGCAGATCGAAATGATGTGACAGGATTTTTACACAGGTTTTACATAAGTGCTCTTCTGCATTTTACATTCCTCCCGTAAAGTAAATCATGTTCTAAGAAACGAGGTAAAAGAAAAAACGGAGAAGAAATTCCGTAAAATTGAATGGAGGATTCAAAATGAAGAAGAAAGTAATGTGTATGTTATTGACAGGTGTTATGGCAGCGGGCATGTTCGCAGGATGCGGCAGCAGTGATACAGCAGACACCACCACAGATGCAGCAACAACCACAGATGCAGCAGCCACCGCAGACGCAGCAGATACCACAAGCGAAGCTGCACCGGCAGAGAATGCAGATTTCGATCATACATCAGCAATCGCCGTATATTCCCGTGAGGATGGTTCCGGCACAAGAGGAGCATTCATCGAGCTGTTCGGTGTGGAAGAAAAAGATGAGAGCGGCGAGAAAGTGGATAACACCACAGAGGAAGCAATCATTACCAACAGCACGGACGTTATGCTCACATCGGTAGCAGGTGACACCTACGCAATCGGTTATGTGTCCCTCGGTTCCTTAAATGACACGGTAAAGGCAGTAAAAATCGACGGGGCAGAGGCTACCGTAGAGAACATCAAGAGCGGTACCTACAAGATCGCAAGACCGTTCAATATTGCAACAAAGGGCGAGGTCAGCGAGGCTGCACAGGATTTCATCAACTACATCATGAGCGGTGACGGACAGAAAGTAATCTCCGACAATGGCTATATCGGAGATGATTCCGCAGCAGCATTCGAGTCCAACGGAGCAGAAGGCAAAGTCGTAGTCGGAGGTTCCTCTTCCGTATCTCCGGTAATGGAGAAACTGATCGAGGCTTACAAGGCAGTCAATGCAAACGTGGAGATCGAGCTTCAGACAAGTGATTCTACCACAGGTATGACCGGAGCAGCAGACGGCACACTCGACATCGGTATGGCTTCCCGCGAGTTAAAGGATTCCGAGACTGAGGAAGGGCTTACCGCAACAAAGATCGCTATGGACGGTATCGCAGTGATCGTAAACCAGGAGAACCCGGCAGAGGATCTCTCCTCTGACACCGTAAAGGGTATTTTCACAGGCGGGACAACAACCTGGGATGCAGCAAACTAGGATGGACAGCAGAAATAGCATAGCAGGACGGACCGGGGGAACAGAATGTTCTTCCGGTCCTTTCGTGGAACATACACATTATTTAGGAAAAACCTGTAAATGGAGGTTCTGATGAAAAAAAGAGAGAAGATCATGGAATATGTATTTCTGCTGGCTGCGGTCATCTCCATCGTGGCGGTGGCGCTGATCTGCATATTCCTGTTTGCAAACGGAATTCCGGCAATGAAGAAAATCGGATTTGTGGAATTTCTGACCGGAACCAAGTGGAAGCCGGGAAACAATAAATTCGGTATCTTCCCGATGATACTGGGAAGTATCTACGTCACCGGAGGCGCGCTGATCATCGGTGTGCCGGTCGGTGTACTCACATCTGTTTTTATGGCAAGATTCTGTCCGGAAGGACTGTACAAGCTCTTAAAGCCGGTCGTGAACCTGCTGGCGGGCATTCCGTCTATTGTATACGGATTTTTTGGACTGGTTGTGCTCGTGCCGTTTATCCGGGAACATTTTAAGAACAGCAACGGACAGAGTATTCTCTGTGCGTCGATTCTTCTGGGAATCATGATCCTGCCGACCATCATCGGAGCGTCTGAACCGACGATCCGCGCAGTGGAACAGAGTTACTACGAAGGAGCGCTGGCGCTCGGGGCAACGCATGAGCGAAGCGTTTTTACCGTTGTGGTACCGGCGGCAAAATCCGGTATTCTGGCGGCGGTCATCCTCGGTGTCGGACGTGCACTCGGGGAGACGATGGCGGTCATGATGGTTGTGGGTAACCAGCCGCGTGTCCCGAACAGTATTCTGCAGGGCGTCCGCACACTGACGACGAACATTGTCATGGAGATGGGCTATGCGACGGATCTGCACCGGGAGGCGCTGATCGCTACCGGTGTGGTGCTGTTCGCGTTTATCCTGATCATCAATCTGTGCTTCTCGGCAATCAAGCGAAGCGGAAAGGAGTAGGGGATGGAGCAGATAAATCCAATCAACAAAGTTACATTGAAAGATAAAATGAAATCCTATACCAGACATCCCGGCTCTTTGATCCTGCTGCTTCTGGTTTTGATTGCAGCCGCGCTCACGGTGGTGACGCTGCTTTTCCTGGTGGGCTACATCCTCATCAGCGGCATTCCGTACTTAAAGCCGAGCCTGTTTGCGTTACATTATAATTCGGACAACGTGTCCATGCTCCCCGCCATCATCAACACGGTGGAGATGGTTGTGGTCTCGCTGCTGTTTTCCGTGCCATTTGGTGTGGGGGCGGCAATCTACATGATCGAATATGCCAGAAAGGGCAATAAATTCGTGGAGGTTGTCCGTCTGACCGCGGAGACGCTGACCGGTATTCCTTCCATTATCTATGGCCTGTTCGGTATGCTGTTTTTCAATATTGCACTGCACTGGCGCTATTCCATGCTCTCCGGAGCGGCGACGCTCGCCATCATGGTGCTGCCGACGATCATGAGAACCACGGAGGAGGCGCTTTTGTGTGTGCCGGATTCCTACAGAGAGGGAAGCTTCGGGCTGGGCGCCGGAAAACTGCGGACGATTTTTAAGATTGTGCTTCCGGCGGCAATCCCGGGAATTCTATCCGGTATCATTCTCTCGATCGGACGTATCGTCGGAGAGACCGCGGCGCTCATTTACACGGCGGGTACCGTGACCGGTGTGGCGGGACTCATGGATTCCGGGCGTACGCTCGCCATCCATATGTATGTGCTTTCTAATGAAGGTTTACATAAAAATGAAGCAAATGCGACTGCAGTGGTGCTGCTTGTCATTGTCCTTCTGATAAATGGAGTCTCATCCCTGATCGCGAAGCGGTTTGAGGCAGTGAAAGAATAGCGCACAGCGCGGAAATGAGGAAAACATGGGAGAAAAGTTTAATATATCGAATCTGAATCTGTATTACGGCGATTTCCACGCGCTCAAGGACGTGGATCTGTCCATTAACGAAAAAGAAATTACCGCATTTATCGGTCCGTCCGGCTGTGGAAAATCCACCTTTTTAAAATGCTTAAACCGCATGAACGATCTGGTACAGGGATGTAAGATCACAGGACAGGTGCTGCTCGACGGGGAAGACATCTACAGCGGCATGGACGTGAATCTGCTGCGCAGGCGTGTCGGCATGGTATTCCAGAAGCCGAATCCGTTCCCGATGAGCATTTACGACAATATCGCATACGGACCGCGCACGCACGGCATCCGTTCCAAGACAAAGCTGGATGAGATCGTGGAAAAATCCCTGCGCGATGCGGCGATCTGGGACGAGGTCAAAGACCGGCTGAAAAAGAGTGCGCTCGGAATGTCCGGTGGACAGCAGCAGCGTCTGTGCATCGCGCGTGCGCTGGCGGTCGATCCGGAAGTGATTCTGATGGATGAGCCGACGTCTGCGCTTGACCCGATCTCGACCTCGAAGATCGAGGATCTTGCGGTAGAACTGAAGAAAAAATATACGATCATCATGGTGACGCACAACATGCAGCAGGCGGTGCGTGTATCCGATAAGACCGTATTCTTCCTGCTCGGCGAGGTTATCGAGAGCGGAGATACGGAAAAACTGTTCTCTGTGCCGCAGGATAAGCGGACAGAGGATTACATTACCGGACGTTTCGGTTGACGAAAGGAGCGAACAATGAGAAACAGATTTGAGAGACAGCTGTTGGAACTGAACAATGAACTGATCCAGATGGGAAGCATGATTGAGCGCGCGATCGAGATGGGAATCTCCGCACTGGTGCGCCAGGATGTGGAGAAGGCGAAGAAGGCGATCGCCTACGACGAGGAGATCGACGAGCAGGAAAAGACCGTGGAGTCACTCTGCATGAAGCTGCTGTTGCAGCAGCAGCCGGTCGCAAAGGATCTGCGCCTGATCTCTGCGGCGTTAAAGATGATTACCGATATGGAGCGGATCGGAGACCATGCGGCGGATATTTCCGAGATGACGATTCTGATGTCCGACGCGACATACGAGCGCAGCGCGATCAATATTGATCTGGTGGAGAGCATGGCGAAAGAGACCACCGATATGGTTATCAAATGCGTGGATGCGTTCGTCAACAAGGATCTGGAGCTGGCGCGCACGGTGATTGCGCAGGATGACGTGGTCGATGATCTGTTCGCGGACTTTAAGCAGCAGCTGATCAAAAAGATCAATGAGAACGTCAAAAACGGCGAGCAGGCGACGGATATGCTGATGGTGGCAAAATATTTTGAGCGTATCGGCGATCACGCGACAAACATTGCCGAGTGGGTCATCTATTCGATCACGGGAGAGCACGAGAAGTAGAAAATTGGTCTAAAAACCGTGATTTTACACAGATTTTACATAAAGCTTACCGGAAAATTACCTGAAATTAAAAAATTTTACCGACTCCTTGGATTGTAATTGCAAAACGTCAAAAAATACGTTATAAATGATTATGTATGCGTATGTAAAAAAGATGTAAAGCAATGAGATGCAAAGGAGATTAGAATGGATATTTTTGGAGTACTGTCCCTGATTGGCGGGCTGGCATTATTCTTATACGGAATGCACGTGATGGGTGCGGGACTGGAGAAGATGTCAGGCGGAAGGCTGGAGCGCATTCTGGAGAATCTGACATCGAATCCGTTAAAAGCGGTACTGCTCGGTGCAGGCGTCACAGCGGTCATACAGTCATCTTCCGCGACGACAGTTATGGTCGTCGGATTTGTAAATTCCGGTATTATGAAGCTTTCACAGGCGATCGGAATCATCATGGGTGCCAATATCGGTACGACGATTACCGCATGGCTGCTCAGCTTGACGGGAATTCAGGGAGATAACCTTTTTATAAATATGTTAAAGCCGACATCGTTCTCACCGATTCTGGCTATGATCGGTATTATTCTGCTGATGTCCGGCAAGAGCGATAAGAAGAAGATTACCGGAGAGATTCTGCTTGGATTCGTTGTGCTGATGTACGGTATGTCGGCGATGAGCGGTGCGGTGGAACCGCTTGCGGACGTGCCGGAGTTCACGAACCTGCTTACCATGTTCAAGAATCCGGTGCTTGGAGTGCTTGCAGGAGCGCTGCTCACGGCGATCATCCAGAGTTCTTCCGCGTCTGTCGGTATTTTACAGGCGCTTTCGGTAACCGGCGGATTTACGTTTGGCACAGCGATCCCGATTATTCTGGGACAGAACATCGGTACCTGTGTGACGGCGATGATCTCCGCAATCGGCGCGAACAAGGGTGCAAAGCGTACCGCGTTTGTACATTTATATTTTAACATGATCGGTACGGTTCTTTTCCTGTGCCTGTTTTATCTGGGGAATGCAATCTTTCGCTTCCCGTTTACGAACGATGTCGTAAATGCGGCGGATATTGCACTGGTTCACAGTATTTTTAATGTATTTACCACTCTGGTTCTGCTTCCGTTTACGAAAGGACTGGAGAAGCTGGCATATCTTACGATTCCGAAGACAGAGGATGAGAAGAAGACGGCAAACGATGCGTTTGTAATCTTAGACGACAGATTCCTTTCTTCGCCGGCATTCGCGATCGAGCAGTGCCGTTCACTGGTAAGCCAGATGGCGGAGATGACAAGAGACGGATTTCTGGAGGCGATGGACGTGCTGGGAGCGTATTCAGAGGAGAAAGCGCAGGATGTCATTGACAAGGAGAACCGGGTCGATGTCTATGACGACAAGATCACCGCATATCTGACGAAGTTAAGCAGTGAAAATCTGTCCTACAAGGACAGCCTGCAGGTGACATCGCTGCTGCACTGTATTACGGATTTTGAGCGTATCTCCGACCACTCAATCAATGTGGTGGAGAGCGTACAGCAGATGCGCAAGGAAAATCTGACGTTTTCCAGGAAGGGTGAAGAGGAGATGAATCTCTACGGTGCGGCAATTCGTGACATCCTGACAAGAACCACGGATGCTTTTGTGAACAACGATCAGGCGCTGGCGCATACGGTGGAACCGTTAGAGGAAGTAATTGACGAATTAAATAAAGATGTGAAGAAGCATCACATGAAGCGGCTGCGCAAGGGCAAGTGCAGTATGGAACTGGGACTGATTCTGTCGGATCTCGCAATGAATTATGAGCGTGTGGCAGACCACTGTTCCAATATTGCCGTGTACATGATGCAGCTGAAGGATACACAGCTGGAGGAGCACAGCTTTACAGAGCAGCTGGATGAGGCGGAGAGCGCAGAGTTCACCAGACTGCTGGATGAGTTTGGAAGCAGGTACTCTCTGTAATTCGTATCTTCGATCTGATGTGCACAGGAAGCTGTGGAAGAGAGGAGAACAATGGCAACAATTTATATTGTGGAAGATGACGTCAACATCCGCGAGATTGAGCGTTATGCGCTGAAGAACAGCGGATATGAAGTGGAGGAATTTGAGAGCGGAGAAAGCCTGTTTAAACGGCTGGAGCGCGCGGTTCCGTCCCTTCTGCTGCTGGACATTATGCTTCCAGATGAAGACGGTCTGGAGATTCTGGGAAAACTCCGGGCAAATAAAAATACGGCAGCCATTCCAATCATTATGGTCACCGCAAAGACCAGTGAGCTGGACAAGGTCAAGGGACTGGATTTCGGAGCGGATGACTATATCACGAAGCCGTTTGGCGTGATGGAGCTGATTTCCAGAGTAAAAGCGCTGCTGCGCAGGACGCAGAGTGCGGCGGAGGAGACAAAGATCTGCCACGGCGAGATCCGGATGGACAACGACAAGCACGCGGTATTTGTCGGGGATGAGCCGTGTGAGCTGACGTTCAAGGAATATGAATTGTTGAAATATCTCATGATCAATGCGGGGATTGTCCTGTCCAGAGACAAGATCATGGATCAGGTATGGGGCTTTGAGTACGAGGGCGAGAGCCGGACTGTGGATATGCATATCAAGACATTGCGCCAGAAGCTTGGGGCTGCGGGAAGCTGTATCAAGACGATCCGCAATGTGGGATATATGATCGAGTAGACAAAAACCTATGAAGAAAAAATTAAATTCCAAATTTATGTTGATTGCGGCAATCGCCATTCTGGTGACTGCCGTATGTTCTATCGGGCTGTTTTACAGCATTCTGGTACAACAGATTTATGATGACTTAAAGGCAAATGCACATGTGATCTCCCGGCTGGATTTCGAGGATGCGTCGCAGGAAGTGTGCGATCAGCTCTCCGGGGACGGGCTGCGGATCACCCTGATTGCTTCAGATGGAACGGTTCTCTATGACAGCATGGAGGACGAGACGAAGATGGAGAATCACAGAGGTCGTCCGGAGGTCGAGCGGGCGCTTGCGGTCGGGGAAGGACGTGGGCTGCGCAAATCGACGACTTCCGCACAGCATACATTCTATTATGCGATGCGTCTCTCGGATGGAAATGTCCTTAGAATCGGAAAAGAGAGCGGCAGCATCTACCATCTGGCGTGGAACATGACGATGCTCACGCTGGGGGTTGGATTGTGTGTATTTCTGGTGTGCGCCTTTTTTGCAAAACGCATGACGGAGCGCTTTGTGGAACCCATCGAAAAGATGGCGGACAACATTGTGCTTGTCGATGAGCGTGAAGTATACGAAGAGATGCGTCCGTTTGTGTCGATGATCAAGCAGCAGCATGTGGATATCTTAAACCATGCACAGATGCGGCAGGAATTTACCGCGAACGTATCGCATGAACTCAAGACCCCGCTCACGGCGATCTCCGGCTACGCGGAACTGATCGCAAGCGGCATGACCAACGAGCGCGATACCGAGCATTTTGCAAATGAGATTCACCGGAGTGCGGAACGTCTGCAATCTTTGATTAACGACATCATCAAGCTCTCGGAGCTGGACAACAGCGACCTTAAACTGGAGTTTGAGCCGATCGATCTCTATGCGCTGGCGACGACCTGTATCGATCAGATGCAGATTGCGGCGCAGAAGAACGAAGTCACATTGCTGCAGGAAGGCGGGCCGGTCACGATCAACGGCAACAAGACGCTCATCGAGGAACTGCTCTACAATCTGTGCAGCAATGCCGTGCGCTATAATAAGAAGGGCGGCAGTGTGACCGTCATTACGGGCAAGAAGAACCAGAGACCGGCGCTCACAGTGCGCGACACCGGCATCGGCATCCCGAAGGAGCAGCAGGACCGTGTCTTTGAGCGGTTCTACCGTGTCGACAAGAGCCGTTCCAAGTCGACGGGCGGTACCGGACTCGGGCTTGCGATCGTAAAGCATATCGTCGTGCAGCACGAAGCCCAGATCGAACTCTTCAGCGAGGAGGGCGTGGGCACCGAGGTGACGGTAATCTTCTAGCCGGCACCGAGGTTCGATCACAAAACCGGTGATTTCTAACCATGCCGGATCGAACATCGGAGTTCGTGTCTCTTGCCACACTTTGACACTCTATGTGGGCGTGTCCACACAGCAAAGACAATGAGCGGACTTTTTAGCATTGCCAGGCACACCTCTTTACAGATTTAATAATTAGGAACTGTCGCAATAAGCATATCGTATTTTGAGTTGATAAGTAATATTATAAGAAATAGATACTTAAAAGTTCCAGATAAACAGACGGCGGCAAATTCTGACCGCAAAATTCGGTATTTCTAACCATGCCGCAGCTGGCATCTGTGATGATCCGTGTCTTTCCAAGTTTGGAACACTCTACGGATTGTGTCCGCAAGCCGGCAGACAATTTTAGGACTTTTGTGTGTGTCCCTTTATGGC
>OGIR01000283.1_pt1 | contig 48150 bp, 40 predicted proteins | sample 1571831 | NCBI WGS metagenome assembly OGIR01 (sample SAMEA2582124, study PRJEB24529) | metagenome | biome: Human gut stool | place: China | collected 2011 | reverse complement strand
CGCACACCGATGTCCACGGTGCCGGGCTTGTGGGCAATGTGGTGCTCGGCGCAGATCTTTTCCAGCCAGTCCGCGCCGCGGCGGCCGGTGCCGATGACGACGGTGTCGGCATAGACGGCGCGGGGCTCGCTGTCGCTGCCCGCGCGGAGATACACGCCCTTGCAGACCTCGTCTTCCAGGATGATGTTCTCACACTCGGTGGAGAAAAGCATCTCGACGCCGTTGTCGGCCAGATAGTTCTGGATGGCCAGATAGAGCTGCTGGGCCTTTTCGGTGCCCAGATGGCGGATGGGGCAGTCCACCAGCTTCAGACCGGCGTGGATGGCGTTCTTGCGGATCTCCTTGATCTCCTCGCCGGTGTAGATGCCCTCCACATGGGGGTCTGCGCCGAACTCCAGATAGATCTTGTCGGTGTAGTCGATGAGCTCCTGAGCGAACTCCTCGCCGATGAGGGTGGGCAGGTCGCCGCCGACCTCATAGGACAGGCTCAGCTTGCCGTCCGAGAAGGCACCGGCACCGGAAAAACCGGTGGTGATGGCGCAGGTGGGGCGGCAGTTGACGCAGTGGCCAAGCTCTGCCTTGGGGCAGTGGCGCTTTTCCACCGGCTTGCCTTTTTCCACCAGCAGGATCTTCTTTTTGCTGCCGTGGCGCAGCAGCTCCACGGCGGTAAAGATGCCGGCCGGGCCGGCACCAACGATGATCAGATCGTACTTTTCCATTGTTCTGTAATCCTTTGCTGTATTTGATAAAAACCATCTCAGGCCGCGCTGCGGCCAGTTCCCCCGATGGGGAGCGTTTATGCGGGCTTGTTTTACGGGTCGTCTTCCTGCTCCACCTCAGCGCTCTCGTCCACATGGTCGAGTTCGACGGCAGTGGCTTCCACATCGGCATGGGCGACCTCCGGGGCGACGATGCCGTCGCCGTTCAGGTCTTCCCCGGTGACGGCTTCCAGCATGGACTGCGTCTCCGGGTGCAGTTTCAGGAACCGCTTCACCGCGATGACGGTGTACAGCGCACTGAGCAGGTTCAGCGCACCCTCCACGATGAGGATGACGCCGATGGCCATGACCAGCGTTTCCATGGTGCCGAAGGGGTCGAGGATCATGACGATGCCCAGCACGATGCTCAGCACGGCCAGCAGCAGGAAGCCTTTCCAGCTGGGATACTGGCACTTGCGCAGCTCCAGTGCGTTCTGGATGCGGCCCAGACTGTCGAAGATGACGAACAGGCCGAAGACGATGGGCAGGATGCGCACCACGATGTCGCTGCGGATGATGAGGAACGCACCCAGCCCCAGACAGACCAGACCGGAGATCAGGGTCAGCTGGCTCTGGAAGACACCGCGCTCCACCGCAAAGTAGCGGACGAGTTGCACCGCTGCGCAGACCAGCACCACGCCGCCCAGCGCATAACAGACGATGTTCATCGCGGTGCCCGGCACCAGCAGCAGGAAGATGCCCAGCCCCAGATAGAGGATGCTCATCAGGACCAGATTCCATTTCAACTTCTTTCCCATAAAACAGTCACGTTCCTTTCTCAATTTGGAGAATGCCGGTTCCGCTCACTGCATGGCAGGAGCTTTGTTGTACATGGGTTCGATGATCTTTTTGTCCAGGCGGGCAAAGAAGACAAAACTCAGGGTCACGCTGGCCAGCTCGGCGATGACGAACGACCACCACACCAGGTTGACGTTGCCGGTCTGGCTCAGCAGCCAGGCGGCAGGAAGCAGGACGACCAGCTGGCGGCAGACGGAGACGATGAGGCTGAACATGCCGTTGCCCAGCGCCTGGAAGGTGGAGGACAGGATGATGCTCATGCCGGCCAGCAGGAAGTGGAAGCAGATGGTGCGCATGGCCGGGATGCCGATGGCCAGCATCGCGTCGCTGGCGGCGAAGAAGCTCAGCAGCTTGTCCGGTGCAAACTGGAACAGGCAGAAGCCGATGAGCATGATGCCCTCTGCGTAGCACATGGCCAGCTTGATGGTCTTTTTGACGCGGTCGGGATTACGGGCGCCGTAGTTGTAGCTGATGATGGGCACCATGCCGTTGTTCATGCCGAAGATGGGCATGAAGACGAAGCTCTGGAGCTTGAAGTAGACGCCGAAGACGGCGACAGCCGTGGCCGAGAAGGCCATCAGGATCTGGTTCATGAAGAAGGTCATCACGCTGCCGACGCACTGCATGGCGATGCTGGGCAGGCCGACGACATAGATGCGCTTGATGGCGTCTGCACTGGGGCGGAAGCCGTGCCAGCGGATCTGGATGTCGGGGTTCTTCTTCAGATTGAAGAAGATGGCGGCACCGGCACCGCAGAACTGGCCGACGACCGTGGCCACTGCCGCGCCGGTGGTGCCGGACAGGGCCTCACCGCAGTAGCCGAAGATGAAGATGGGGTCGAGCACGATGTTCACGATGGCACCGATGAGCTGGCTGCACATGCTCAGGTTGGTGCGGCCGGTCGCGGCCAGCAGCTTTTCGCTCATGGTCTGCAGGAACAGGCCCAGACTGAACACGGAACAGACGGTCAGGTAGCGGATGCCCTGCTCGGCGATCTCCACATCACTGGTCTGCGCATAGAAATACGGCTTCATGCAGGTCAGGCCGATGATGAAAAAGGCAGCAAAGCTGCACAGCGCCAGGAAGATGCCGTTTTCAGCCGTCTTGTTGGCGCGCTTCTGGTCTTTTTCACCCAAGCTCTTGGACAGCAGGGCGTTGACGCCGACGCCGGTGCCGACACCGACGGCGATCATCATGTTCTGCAGCGAGAAGGCCAGCGAAACGGCGGTCAGCGCACCTTCGCTGACGTGAGAGACGAAGATGGAGTCCACGACATTATAAAGTGCCTGGACCAGCATCGAGACCATCATCGGGATGCTCAGCTTGACGAGCAGCGGGTTGATGGCCATGGTGCCCATGATGTTTTCCTGGGCGGTGGGTGGATTGGTCTGCTTGTTTTCCACGATTTCTCCTTTTGACATTTTTCTCTATGCTTGAAACGTGGGCAGAGCGCCGAAGCACCCTACCCACGCAGCATCATTGTTTTTTGACTTTGCAGCCCGGAGCGGTTACTTCTCCGCAGCCTTTTCCTTGGCGGCCACTGCGTCCAGGATCATCTTCACGCAGGTCTCGCGGCCCAGGGCAGCGTTGATGGCAAGGTCGTAGTTGTGGGCATCACCCCAGCGGTTCTGGGTGTAGTAGTTGTAGTAGGCCGAGCGGTTGCGGTCGGTCTTCTCGATCTCTTCCTTGATGCCCTTCTCGTCGTGTGCCTTGACCAGAGGGTCGGTCTTGGCCAGCTCACGGCGCCACTCCACCGGCGCATAGATGAAGACGCGCAGCACGTCCTTGCGGTCCCGCAGCACATAGTCACCGCAGCGGCCCAGGATGACACAGGGGCCTTCCTCTGCCAGCTGCTTGATGATGCGGCTCTGCAGGATGAACACCTGATCGCCCAGCGGCAGCTCGTTGCCCATGGTGTACAGGCTGTACAGCAGGCTGTGGGTGTGGCGTTTCTCGCTGGCGGCGACAGCTTCCTCGGACAGGCCGGAGTGTTTGGCTGCCATGGTGATCAGCTCCTTGTCGTAGAGCTTGATGCCCAGAGCATTTGCAACATCCTCTGCGATGTAGTTGCCGCCGGTGCAGTACTCACGGCCAATGGTGATGATCGTCTTTGCCATAATGTGTTCCTCCTATGTAACAGTTTTTATCCCCGGAAAGCGTTTGGCGGGAGCGGGCCTAGAGGTCCGACTGCCCGGTGCTCTGGGGGTCATTCTGAGGTGCGGCAGGCGGTGCTGCCGGGGGTCTGGGCGGCGCGGGCAGGCGGACTTCCGCGACCCGCATCCGGCCGGTCTGGTCTACGGCGTAAACGCTGCACCGCCCGCCTGCGGCCAGCTGTTCGGGCGGGAAGCACAGGCCCCCGTCCGGGGTGCGCTCCATCCGGCGGAACGTCCGGTGGGCCGTGGTGGCATGGGCGATGCCGTCGTGCAGGGTGTAGGCGGTCCAGCCGGAGAAATCGTCCGGCAGCGGGTCGCGCTGGCCCCGCTGCTCGAAGTAATAGCAGCGGCCATCCTCGCTGCGGGCCAGGTCGCAGCGGACGCGGTTGGGCAGGTCGGCGGCTGCATCTCTGGGCTTGCGCCGCAGGGCGATGGCCCGGCCTGTGAAGTAGCGCAGGAAATCCGACAGCGCCATGGTGCAGTTGACGGAGCCGTCGCTGTCGGCGGTGGGGTCGTTGAGCAGGACATAATCGGCCATCACGGCGTCGTCGTGGCCAAAGCCCCGCAGCCCCATCCAGATGCCCACCGGGTCACGCTGGCCCCGGATGCGGCGCTCGACCCGGACGGCAACGGGGCAGTCGTCGTGGATCTGGGTGCGCAGGTCCTGCAGGTCCATCCAGGCCTGCCAGCAGGGAAAGCCGCAGCAGCCTGCGGCAGCCGCTGCAAAGGCGGCGTTGCCGGTGCTCCGGGTGGCGTTGTCCTCCATGGCGTAGGCCACCTCTTCGGGCAGGATGTCCTCGCCCCAGCGGTTCATCAGCGCTGCCATGACGAGGGGCAGGTCCATCTCCCGGCCAAAGCTGGGGTCGTGGGCGGAGAGGCAGTATTCCGGCAGGTAAAGCCGCCGGTTCAGTGGCCGGCCCTCGTGCTTTTCCCAGGTCAGGGGGCGGACAGCGGCGGACAGCAGCCGCACGGCAGGGGTGGATTTGTCGTCGTTGGTCGAGAGGTTGACCTGCAATTGGATGCCGGTGCCGCCGCCCGGCGTGGCCACGGTAACGGTGTCCCCCAGCAGGAAGATCATCCCGTCCTCGCTCTGGGCGTTGATGCTGCAGCGGGGGTAATCCGGGGCCCACTTGCCAAAGCTCATCCAGCCGGTCCAGGTGTTCCCAGCATAGACCCGGCAGCGCACCTCCACCATCGTGTTATGAGGGGCGCTGGCGTTCCAGCTGACGTTCAGGTTGCAGAAAGCCGGCATCGCGAACTCCGGCGTGGTGTAGCTGCCGTAGGGCAGATACCGCCCGGCGGAGCTGTCCAGCACCAAAGCGCCGCTTTCCAGCGCGACATTGTCCAGCGCGCCGCGGGAGAAGGTCTCGGTGCCCTGCAACACGAGGTTATTTCGTTGTTCCATCGCACGGTTCTCCTTTGCGCATCGGTGAAAGATCAGTGTTCGGTGCCGTCCGGCTCGTCTTCGCCGTATTCCTCCCGGAGGGCGGCGTCCAGCGCGGCGTCGTGCAGCTTCTGGAGACTCTCCTCGATGTGGAAGACGCGGTTCACGTCGCCGTAGACGATCTGGCAGCAGACCTCGGTCTGGAACCAGAAGCCGAAGATGAGCATCAGGAAGATGCCCAGCGGCATGCACAGGATGACGACGCCCCAGAACAGGATGGTCACGATGGCGGACGCCAGCGCGTGGGGCAGGAAGGCGATCATGCAGTTCAGGCAGTTCTTCAGCGTCTGGTGGAAGGGCTGGTCCAGCAGGACCACCTGCGGCCACATGTAGGCGAACAGCATGTGGAACAGCACCAGGTTCAGCACCGTGGCCACCCACATGGGCAGGCCGACGTTGGTGCCGTGGTACAGCATGTTGAAGCAGAAATAGACGAGGAAGATCTGGATGGTGATGACGGTGCAGTAGACGATGCCGGGCAGGATGGCGGCTTTGAAGTTCCGCTTGAACGCGCGGCGGTAGGTAGTCCACCAGTAGCCCGCTTCATCGCGCAGGGCGCGGAGCACGGTGTCGTACATGCCCGCCAGTGCGGGGCCGGCCAGGATGCCGCCCGCAATGGCGCTGACCACCATGACGGTGAGGTTGTTCATCAGAAAACCGACATACACCAGGCAGATGACCGGCAGAAAGCCGATGCAGGTGAGCAGGTTGGCCAGGAACATGCCGGACAGGTCGCGCCCGACCAGCTCAAAAAAGCGGCCGATGCCCGTTTTGCGGGGGGCGTCCTTCTCGACGCCCGGCCCGGCCTTGCGGAAATCATTTGCAGAAGGAAAAAGACCCATTTTGTTTCGAACCCTTTCTGGTTTGGCTCGGTGCCGCGGGGCAGAAGGAAAAGGAACTGCCCATTGTGCTACCTTTCTTTCTATAAATATACCCGGATTTTGTGAATTTTGCAAGCCATCCGGCCCTTCATTTGTAAAAAAAGTGTTTCGGCTCCCATTTTCGCCCAAAGTGTGGTACAATGAAACAGGCTTTTCAGGCCAGAAGGAGGAACGTATCATGAGCATTCTTCGCACGATCGCGATGTTTGTATATCTGTTTGGCTATATGATCGTCCACTACGGTGTGCTCCGCCGGGCCGAGCGCGCCCTCGCCGCCGGGGACATGGATACCGTGGAGCAGATCATCAACAAGCATATCCCGCATTGGAGCCGGGGCATCCTGAAAGTGACCGGCGCACGGCTGGTGGTGGAAGGGCAGGAGAACATCCCAAAGGACGGCCCCTGCGTCTTCGTGGGCAACCACCGCAGCTACTACGACATCCCGCTGCTTCTGGCGGCGCTGGATGCGCCCCACGGCATCCTGGCGAAAGAGGAGCTGGAAAAGATCCCTCTGCTCAACCGCTGGATGAAGCTGCTGGGCTGCGTTTTCGTCAAGCGCGACGACATCCGCGCGTCCGTCAAGGCACTGAACGATGCCACGGCCATCGTGGAGAGCGGCAAGAGCTTCGTCATCTTCCCCGAAGGCACCCGCTATAAGGGCGAAGAGGGCGGCGCAGGCGAGTTCAAGGCCGGTGCGTTCCGCATCGCCATCAAGACCGGTGCCCCGGTGGTGCCGGTGGCCATCTCCGGCGCCCGCGGCCTGTTCGAGGCCCATGGCAACCGTGCGACTCCCGGTTCCATCCACATCCGCATCCTGCCGCCCATCCGGACGGTCGGCATGAGCAAGGCAGAGCAGAAACAGCTGCCCGAAGCCGTCCGCCAGACCATCCTCGCACAGCTTTAAGGAGAACTATGGCAAGCTATCGTTACGAACGCGACATCCAGCCCGGCGACATCAGACCCCGCCGGGAAAAACAGTATACCCGGAAAGAACGCTGGGCCAACTGGTGGGATTATAACCTGAAGTGGGTGATCCTCATCGGCATCGCTGTGGCCTTTGTGGCGTACAACTTCATCGGGCAGTATTTCTTTACCACCAAGGCCGACTACAATGTGGCCGTGGTGGCACCCTACTACCTGCCGGAGGATACCGTGAACGCGCTCCAGACCCAGCTTGCCCAATTCGGCGAAGACCGGAACGGCGACGGCAAGGTGGTCGTGACCCTGAACGTCTATACGCTGGACTATTCCGACGAGGAGACCCAGACCGAGAGCGCGGCCTACCTGACCATGGCGGGCACCACCAAGCTGGCCGCCGATGTGCAGGGCGGTCTGAGCGCGGTCTTTCTGCTGTACGACCCGGCGGGCTTTGAAGAGAGCACCGGCACCCTGCGCTACCTCGACGGCAGCCTGCCTGAACCCGGCAGCGACGGCGACTGGTGGAACATGGTCTACCGGTGGACCGACTGCCCCGCCCTGACCGGGCTGGGCCTTGGTGAATACCAGGCCGACACCACCCACGCTCAGGGCGGCGACAGCCAGGAATACATGGCGCAGTTCTACGTCGGGATGCGCGGTGCCTGGAACTCCGGCACCGCCGACAACCTCAAGGGCGGCGAAGCGTTCTGGCAGGCGCTGACTGCCGGGGCTGTCTCCACCGCCAGCGCGGAGGACTGACGCCATGCGGTTCCGCCTGATCAAGCGGGAGGTCGGTGCCCCCCGCCGCCTGCCCGCCCCGCCGCCCCCGGAGCCAGAACGCACCCCGCCCCGCGCCGCCGACCTCGACAACCCCTATGGCCGGTATTACGGGAAGGCGCGGAGCTGGGAAGACCTGCGAAAATGACCCGACAGAAGAGTCTCATCCGCCCGATGGCAGATGAGACTCTTTCGTTTTTCCAAAGCAAAATCTGAAAAAAACTCCGCACAGAACCGGGGCGGGGTTTGTTGTTTCTGTGTCCGGGTTATGGTATACTCATTCCGTATCATCTCCGGTATCATGAAAACAAAGGATGTGGAACCCATGGACGCACTGGACAAAGCCCGCCGGGAGATCGACACGGTGGACGCTGCGCTGGCCGCGCTGTTCGAGCGGCGGATGGCGGCTGTGCTGGCGGTCGCCGAATACAAAAAGGCCCACGGCCTGCCGATCTTCGATGCCGCGCGGGAAGCCGTGGTGCTGGACAAGGCCGAAGCGCGCATTCAGGACCCTGCCCTGCGCCCCTATTACCGCGACCACGTACAGCACATGATGGATGTGGCCAAGCAGTACGAGGCCGAGGTGCTGGGCCGGAACCGCGCCGCCTATCAGGGCGTGGAGGGAGCCTTTGCGCACATCGCGCTCAAGGCGCTCTTCCCCCATGCGGAGGCGGTCAGCTACCCCACCTGGGACGAGGTCTTCGACGCGGTGGAACGCGGCGATGCAGCCCATGGCGTGGTCCCCTTTGAGAACAGCCACGCGGGCGATGTGTCCGCCGTGCTGGATCTGTGCTACAACCACCCCGCCCTGTGGGTCGTGGATGTGTACGACCTGCCCATCTCGCAGAACCTGCTGGTCCTGCCCGGCACCCCGCTGAGCGAGCTGAAGCATGTGTACAGCCACCAGCAGGCCATTGCCCAGAGCGAGACCTTCTTAAAGCAGTTCCGCCTGCCGGCCACGGCCATGCCCAACACGGCCATGGCAGCCAAGTTCGTGGCCGAGAGCGGCGACCGGACGCAGGCGGCCATCGCCAGCGTGGAAACGGCGGCGCTGTACGGGCTGGAAGTTCTGGTGCCCAGCATCAACACCGATGGCGACAACACCACCCGGTTCATCGTCCTCAGCCGCGAAAAGCCCACGGCGGGCAACCGCTTCTCGCTGCTGTTCACGGTGGACAACAAGCCCGGCAAGCTGGCCGAGGTCATCCAGATCATCGGTGCCAGCGGCTACGATATGGAGTCCATCAAGAGCCGCCCGCTGCCCCATGTCCCCTTCGATTACTATTTTTACGTTGAGCTGGTGGGCGACCCCACCGCCGAAGAGACCGCCGCGCTGCTGCGCGCGCTGAACCATGTCTGCCGCACGGTACGGCTGTTAGGAGTGTACAACAAATGAGCGATTTTATCGGAACCAAGCTCACCATGAATTTGGGCGAGCGCAGTTATGACATCATCCTGAAGAACGGCGCACTGGAGAACCTGTACCAGTTCGCCCGGTTGGACCGCAGGGTGGCCGTCGTCACCGACAGCGGCGTCCCGGCCCAGTATGCCCAGCGGGTGGCCGACCAGTGCCGCGAGGCCCGGATCATCACGGTGCCCCAGGGCGAGGCCAGCAAGAGCTTCAAGATCCTGGAGAGCGTTTTACAGCAGATGCTCGATTTCAACATGGGCCGCGGCGACCTGGTCGTGGCGGTGGGCGGCGGCGTCGTGGGCGACCTGGCCGGATTTGCTGCCTCCATCTATATGCGGGGCATCGATTTCATCAACTGCCCCACCACCACGCTCTCGATGATCGATTCCTCCATCGGCGGCAAGACGGCGGTGGACCTGGGCGATACCAAGAACATCGTGGGTGCCTTCTGGCAGCCCAGACTGGTCATCGTGGACCCGGATACGCTGGCCACCCTCCCCCGCCGCCACTACATCAACGGCCTGGCCGAGGCGGTCAAGGCCAGCCTGCTGGCCGACCCGGAGCTGTTCGGCATCTTTGAAAAGGGCGACATCGACGGCCAGATCAACGAGATCATCTACCGCAGCCTGCGGTTCAAGAAAAACATCGTCGAGCAGGATGAGACCGAGCGCGGGATGCGCAAGGCCCTCAACTTCGGCCACACCATCGGCCACGGCATCGAGGCCGTCAAGGGCATCAAGGGCCTCCGCACCGTGGGCCTGTTCCACGGCGAGTGCGTGGCGCTGGGGATGCTGCCCATGATTGAATCCAAGGCGCTGCAAAAGCGGGTGCGGGCGGTCTACCGCCGCCTGGGCCTGCCCCTGCGCACCACCTACAACAAAGAAAAGGTGCTGGCCGAGATGCTGCACGACAAAAAGGCGCAGGGCGGTCAGATCACCATCATCAAGGTGCCGGGTCTGGGCTGCTGGCGCGCTGAGACCATCCCGGTGGAGGGCCTGCGCCCCCTGCTGGGCATGGAGGAATGACCATGAAGAACACGTTCGGGTCTGCCCTCTCCCTGACCATCTTCGGCGAGAGCCATGGCCGCGCCATCGGCGCCGTGCTGGACGGCATGGCGGCGGGGGTGCCGGTGGATGAGGCGTTCCTCGCCGCCTGCATGGACAAGCGCCGGGCGCGGGGCGACGGCCTGTCCACCCCCCGCGTGGAGGCGGACCGGGTGCAGTTTCTCTCCGGCGTTGTGAACGGCCGGACGACCGGCACCGCCATCGCCCTGATGATCGAGAACCAGAACACCCGCAGCGGCGACTATGCCAAGACCGCCGACCTGCTCCGCCCCGGCCATGCGGATTACACAGCCTATGCCAAATACCACGGCTTTCAGGATGCGCGGGGCGGCGGACACTTTTCCGGCCGCATCACGGCGGCGCTGGTGGCAGGCGGTGCGGTGGTGCTGGGTGCCCTCGACCGGGCCGGCATCAACATCGTGACCCACATCGGGCGGTGCGCGGGCGTTGCAGACACCCCCTTTGCGCTGGATGACCCGGCGGCACTGGGGGCGCAGGCTGAAGCGCTGCTGAGCCGGGGCGATGGCTTCGCTCTGCTGAACGGAGAAGCCGAAGAGCCGATGAAGGCGGCCATCCGCGCCGCAGGCAGCGCAGGCGACAGTGTGGGCGGCACACTGGAGACCGCCATCCTCGGCCTGCCCGCAGGCGTCGGCGAACCCTATTTTGACAGCGTGGAAAGCGAGCTGGCCCACATGGCCTTCTCGGTCCCGGCCGTCAAGGGCATCGAGTTCGGCACCGGCTTCGGCTTCGCCGACCTGAAGGGCAGCGAGGCGAACGATGCCTTCCGGATGCAGGGGGGCCGCGTCGTGACGGCCACCAACCACAACGCGGGCCTGAACGGCGGCATCTCCAACGGGATGCCGGTCGTCTTCCGCACCGTGGTCAAGCCCACGCCCAGCATCTACAAACCACAGGATACCGTGGATTACATTGCAAAACAGAACGCGGAACTTTCCATCCAGGGCCGTCACGACCCCTGCATCGTGCCCCGTGCGGCCATCGTGCAGACCTGCGCGGCAGCGCTGGCCGTCGGCGACCTGCTGACCGCGAAGTACGGCATGGCCTGGATGGAACAGCCCACCGCTTACCGCAAGGAGGAGCTGTAAATGGAATACGGACTCATCGGCTCCAAACTGGGGCACTCGTACTCGAAGATCATCCACGAGATGCTCTGCGGCTACCGGTACGACCTGTGCCCGCTGCCCACCGAGGAGGAGGCGCGGGCCTTCCTGACACGGCGGGCCTTCAAGGCGATCAATGTGACCATCCCGTATAAGCGGCTGGTCATGGAATCCTGCTCCTACATCGACCCGCGCGCCAAGGCCATCGGGGCCGTGAACACGGTCGTGAACCGGAACGGCCTGCTCTACGGCTACAACACCGACTATCTCGGCTTTGCCTACCTGGCCGATGCCCACGGCGTGGAGTTCGCGGGCCGGACCGTCCTTATTCTGGGCACCGGCGGCACCCACAACACCACGAGCGCCGTGGCAAAAGATAAGGGCGCGGCCAGAGTGCTGACCGTCAGCCGGCATCCGGACCCCGAAAAGGGCGAGCTTTCCTATGAGGAAGCCGTTCACAGCGGGGCCGACATTGTCATCAACACCACCCCGGTGGGCATGTACCCGAACGTGGGGGTCTGCCATCTGGATGTGGCCGCGATGCCGGGGCTGGAAGCCGTCCTCGACGTGGTCTACAATCCGGACAAAACGGAACTGATCCTGCGTGCCGAGGAGGCGGGTGTGCCGGTGGCCGTGGGCGGCCTCGAAATGCTGGTGGCCCAGGCCGTGTATGCGGCAGAATACTTCCTGGACCGCAAATTCGACGATGTCCCGGCCGAGATCCGCGCCATCACCGCCCAGCTCCGGAAAGAGCAGCTGAACGTGGCGCTCATCGGGATGCCCTCCTGCGGCAAAACGACCATCGGCCGTGCGCTGGCCGACCGGCTGGGCAAGCGGTTCGTGGACCTGGATGAGGAGATCGTCCGGGCCGCAGGCCGCAACATCCCGGACCTCTTCGCCGCAGAGGGCGAGGATGGATTCCGGGCACGGGAGGCCGAGCAGACCGCCCGCTTTGCCAGAGAGGGCCGTCAGGTGCTTTCCTGCGGGGGCGGAGTCATCAAGCGGCCCGAAAACCTGCGGGCCCTGCGGCAGAACGGCGTGGTGCTCTTCATCGACCGCCCGCTGGACGCCCTGACCGTGGGCGGAGGGCGTCCGCTTTCCACCAGCGCCGAGGCGCTGAAGACCATGGAAGCCCAGCGCCGCCCGCTCTATCTGGCCGCAGCCGATGCGGTCATCCCGAACGAAACGACCGTTGCAGACGCCGTTGCGGCGGCACTGGAGGCATTGGATGCGATTTTTGTTCATTAACGGGCCAAACATCAACATCACCCGCTTCACCGAGCCCGGTGTAGAGGGCGAAGTGGACTACAACGGCCTGCTGGATTATCTGGACGTCTGCTGCCAGCAGATGGGCATTGAGCCGGATTTCTTCCAGTCCAACCACGAGGGCGACATCATTGATGAGATCCAGTCGGCCGCAGGCCGCGCCGACGGCATCATCCTCAATCCGGGCGGCTATGCCTATTACAGCGTGGCCATTCTGGAAGCGCTGCAGCTCTGCGGTGTGCCCGCCGTGGAGGTGCTCATGAGCGAACCCAGCGGCCGGGAGCCGTTCCGGAACACGGACGTCGTCTCGTTCGGCTGTCAGGGCCGCTTTGCGGGCGAGGGCATCGGCGGCTATCTCCACGCATGCAGTTATCTGGTGCAGCTGCTCCGGCTGGACGGCGGCGCACAATCGCACATGGTGCAGTAAAGAAAGAAACCTCTCAGCAGTGGCTGAGAGGTTGACACGTTGATAAAAGGGAAAGGAATGCAAGAAGATGATCATTTCGACGAAAAAAGGCACCCCGAAGGAAGAACTGGAAAAGATCGTGGACCGCTTTGAGAAGCAGGGCCTCGATGTCACCCTAATCACCGGCAAGGACTACAACGTCTTCGGTCTGGTGGGCGACACCACCAAGATCGACGAGCGCGATGTGCTCGCCAACCCCTGGATCGACAACGTGACCCGTGTGTCGGCCCCGTATAAGCGCGCCAACCGCCTGTTTCACCCCGCCGACTCGGTCATCGACTGCGGCGGCGTCCGGATCGGCGGCCGGGAGAAGATCGCCGTCATGGCCGGCCCGTGCAGCATCGAGAGCGAGGAGCAGGCCCTGCGCATTGCCCAGAGCGTCAAGGCCGGCGGTGCTGCCCTCTTCCGCGGCGGTGCCTACAAGCCCCGCACCTCTCCCTACTCCTTCCAGGGTCTGGAGACCGAGGGCATCCTCGACATGGTCAAGGCCCGCGAAGCCACCGGCCTGCCCATCGTTTCCGAGCTGATGAGCGAAGACCGCATCCCGGAGTTTGAAGAGTACGTCGATGTCGTGCAGATCGGTGCCCGCAACATGCAGAATTTCCAGCTGCTCAAGGCGGTGGGCAAAATGCACAAGCCGGTCCTGCTCAAGCGCGGCCTGTGCAACACCATCGAGGAGTGGATCATGAGCGCCGAGTACATCATGGCCGGCGGCAACGAGCAGGTCATCCTCTGCGAGCGCGGCATCCGCACGTTTGAAAAGTATACCCGCAACACGCTGGACCTTTCCGCCGTGCCCATCATCCACGAAAAGACCCATCTGCCCGTCATCGTGGACCCCAGCCACGCCACCGGCAAGGCCAACCTCGTGGAGCCGATGATGATCGCTGCGGTGGCCGCCGGTGCCGACGGCCTGGAAGTGGAGGTCCACTACGACCCCCGCCACGCATGGAGCGACGGTGCCCAGTGCCTGACCCCGGACAGCTTTGCACAGGCCATGGCCAAGTGCCGCCAGGTCGCATGGGCCATCGGGCGGGAGATGTGACCCTCTCAGGCCCCAGCTCTCCCGCAGGGAGAGCATTTGGCAGAACGGGCAGAAGGAGGGCTGCAAATGCAGATCACGATCCAACCAGACAGAAACATTGATGGGATCATTATGGCTCCGCCCAGCAAGAGCATGGCGCACCGGGCCGTGCTCTGTGCGGCGCTGGCAAAGGGCACCTCACACATCCGGAATCTGGAGTTCAGCAAGGATATCGCCGCCACCCTCGCGGCGGCGGGCCAGCTCTGCGCCCGCGTCACCACCGGCGGGAACGATGCGGTAGTGGAGGGACTGGGCCGCTTTCTGCCCGTGGAAGCCCCGGTGGACTGCTGCGAGAGCGGCAGCACCCTGCGCTTCCTCATCCCGCTGGCCAGCCTCACCGGCCAGGAAGTGACCTTTGTGGGCCGCGGGCGGCTGATGGAGCGGCCCCAGTCGGTGTATGAAGCGCTGTACCGGGAGCAGGGCCTCCGCTTTGCGCAGAGCCCTTCCGGCCTGACCGTGGAGGGGGCGCTCGCCAGCGGGGACTATACGCTGGCGGGCAATGTGTCCAGCCAGTTCATCAGCGGGCTGCTGTTCGCCCTGCCGCTGCTGGGCGGCACCAGCACCCTTCACCTGCTCCCGCCGGTGGAGAGCCGCAGCTACATCGACATGACCCGGTCCGTTCAGGCGGCGTTCGGCGTCACGAGCCGGTGGGTGGACGAAACGACGCTGGAGATCCCCGGCGGGCAGGCATACCGCCCCTGTGACTACACCGTCGAGGGCGATTACAGCCAGGCGGCCTTCCCGGCGGTGCTGGGGGCTGTCACCGGCGGCGTCACGCTGACCGGTCTGGCCGAACCGACCTTGCAGGGCGACGCGGCCATTCTGGACATCCTGCACCGGTGCGGGGCCGACTTCTCCCGCACCGAACAGGGCATCGTCTTCCGGAAAGCGCCGCTCCACGGCACGGACATCGACCTGGCCGACTGCCCCGACCTCGGCCCGGTGCTGATGGTGCTGGGCCTGTTCTGCGAGGGGCAGACGGTCATCCGGAACGCGGAGCGCCTCCGCATCAAGGAGAGCGACCGCATCGAGGCCATGGAAACAGAGCTGCGCAAATGCGGCGGGGTGCCGTCCAGCGCGGGCGGCACCATCACCATCGAGGGCTGTACCGGGGCGCTCCATGCGCCGGAGGGCGTCCTCTCCGGCCACAACGACCACCGGGTCGTCATGAGCCTGTCGGTGCTGGCACTGGCGGCGGGGCTGCGGCTGCCCATCGACGGCGCCGAGGCCATCACGAAGAGCTGGCCGAATTTCTTTACAGCCATCAAGCCATTGGGCGCGGAGGTAGAAGATGTTGGATAAAACGAAACGTTATCTCGTGGTGGGCCTCGGCCTGCTGGGCGGCAAATATGCGCTGGAACTCTCCAAAGCCGGGTTCCATGTGGACGGCATCAACCGCAGCGAGGGCCACTTGCAGTTCGCGCTCGACCATGGCTACATCGAGCGGGGCAAAACCCACGATTTTGAAGACCTTGTCCGGGAGGCCGACCACATCATCTTCGGCCTCTACCCCACGGCCCTCATCGAGTGGTTCCGGACGTACAGCCCGCTCCTCAAGCCCGGCTGCATCTTCACGGATGTGTCCGGCGTCAAGACCGGCCTTGTGGAGCCGGTGCAGGCCCTCTGCCCGGCGGGGGTCGAGTTCATCGCCAGCCACCCGATGGCAGGCCGCGAGACCTCCAGCGTGGAACACGCCGCCGAGGTGAATTTTGCCCCGGCGAACTTCATCATCACCCCGACCGAAAAGAATACCCCGGAGGCCATCGCCTGGGTCCGGGAGCTGGCCGAGGTGCTGGGCTTCAAACACATCTGCACCCTGACCGTGCAGGAGCATGACCGGATGGTCGGCTATGTCAGCCAGCTGTGCCATGCCATCGCCGTCAGCCTGATGTGCGCCAACGACAACACCTCGCTGTGCGAGTACACGGGCGACTCCTTCCGGGATCTGACCCGTATCGCACGCATCAACGACAAAATGTGGGCAGAACTGTTTCTCTGGAACAGGGACAACCTCATCTCGGAGATCGACCAGTTCGACGCCGCGCTCGGCACACTGCGCAGTGCGCTGGCGGCGGGCGACCGCGAAAAGCTCGAAGAGATGTTCCGCCTTTCCACCCAGCGCCGTGCGGCGTTCGACAAGAAGCTCCCCGAATGAGGTGAACCTATGCCCAAGCAGGAAGGCCAGAAATCCAAGCTGTTGGCGCTTTTGCGCATCTTTGAGACACAGACCGACGAAAACCACCTGCTGAACGTGCCCCAGCTGGTGGGGCTGCTGGAACAGCAGGGCATCCTCTGCGAGCGCAAGAGCGTGTACAGCGACATCGACGCGCTGAACGCACTGGGGTACGACATCCAGCTCCGGCGGGGCCGGGGCGGCGGCTATTTTCTGGCCAGCCGCACCTTTGACCTGGCCGAGCTGAAGCTGCTGGTGGACGCCGTGCAGGCCAGCCGGGTGGTGTCCAGCGCCACGAGCCGCCGCCTGATCCGGAAGCTGGAAAAGCTCTGCTCCAATTACGAGGGCAGCCAGCTGCAGCGTCAGGTCTACGTGGACGGCCGCCCCAAGACCGACAGCAGGAGCCTGCTGTACAGCATCGACGCACTGCACGAGGCCATCAACACCGGCCGGATGGTGGAGTTCCACTACAAAAAAGTGGGCCGACCCGAAAAGCGGGTCATCAGCCCATGGCAGATGGCGTGGGAGAACGGCTGCTATTACCTCATCGCCTATCAGGACGAAAAGGAGCCGGTGGGCATCCGCCACTACCGGGTGGACCGGATGTCCGGCGTCCGGGTGCTGGAGCTGCCCCGCCGCGGCCGGGAGCAGTTTGCCAATTTCGATCTGCCCGCCTACCTGCGCAAGCACTTCAGCATGTACGGCGGCCCCGAACGGCGCGTGACCCTGCGCTGCACAGCCGACCTCGAAAACGCCATGCGGGAGCGGTTCGGCGCTTCGCCGACCTTCCTGCCGGAGGAGGACGGGTGCTTCCACTTTGATGTGCCCATCTGTGTCAGCGAGCCGTTCTACGGCTGGGTGGCGGGCTTTGGCGGCAAGGTGGAAGTCCTTGCGCCCGAAGACGTCCGCACCGGGATGCGGGCGCTGGCCGAACAGCTGGCGGAAGCGCATCGCTAAACAAGAAAAAACGGACCGTTTCAGCGGTCCGTTTTTTGCGTGGTTCTGCAATTATTCGTCCAATTCCAGATCGCTCGGCAGGAGCACATCCAGCGCGGCGGCGGGTTCGGCGACAAGGCGGCGGCTCTGGTGAAAGATGGCCTTTTCGAGGGTGTTGCGGGCCAGACGGCCGTTGCCGGCAATGGCGGGCAGCTTGCCCTCTGTGCCCGCCAAGATCGCCCGTGCGCCCTTGGCAAATGCTGTCGCCAGCGTTTCGGAGTTGCACTACCTCCCCGCAACCGCCCTTTTCCGCAAAACGCGGGCAAACTTCAAAAAATGTTACAATTTTCTCATGAAAAAGGGCGGTTTCCCATTGACAGGCTTGTTATAATAGGAGTGTAAAGATTTTTGAGCCAGCACTCGGCGGCTCGGATTGCTTGAAGGTTCCGATTTGCGGACTTTGGAAAAAAGAAAGAGGCAACAGCATTATGACCAAGATCGATATTTTCTCCGGCTTCCTTGGTGCCGGTAAGACCACCCTCATCAAAAAGCTCATCAAGGAGTCCTTTGCGGGCCAGAAGGTCGTTCTGATCGAGAACGAGTTCGGCGAGATCGGCATCGACGGCGGCTTTTTGAAGGAGTCCGGCATCCAGATCAACGAGCTGAACGCCGGCTGCATCTGCTGCTCGCTGGTGGGCGATTTCCGCGCCGCCTTGCAGCAGGTGGTGGAGCAGTATCACCCCGACCGCATCGTCATCGAGCCGTCGGGCGTGGGCAAGCTGTCCGATGTGACCCGCGCCGTCGAGGGCGTAGCTGAGCACCTGGACGTGCAGCTGAACAGCTTTGTCACCGTGGCTGACGTGAACAAGGTCAAGATGTATATGAAGAACTTCGGCGAGTTCTACGATGACCAGATCAGCCATGCAAGCTGCATCATCCTGAGCCGCACCCAGACCGCCAGCGAAGAGAAGATCGCTGCAGCGGTGGCTATGCTGCGCGAGAAGAACCCCACCGCCACCATCGTCACCACCGCGTGGGATGCCCTGACTGGTGAGCAGATTTTGAACGCTATGTCCACGAAGGACGACTTCAAGGCAGAGCTGATCGCCATGGCAGCCAAGGCCAATGAGGAGCATGCCCACGAGGACGAGGAAGAAGAGCACGAGCATCACCATCATCATTACGATGAGAACGGCGTGTGCAGCTGCGGCCATCACCATCACGACGACGATGATGACGAGGACGAGGACGAACATGAGCATCATCATCACGACCACGATGACGAGGATCACGACCATGACCACTGCTGCCATCATCATGACGACGAGGATGATGACCATGATCACGATCATTGCTGCCATCACCATCACGACCATGATGAAGAGGAACACGAGCATCATCACGATGAGGACGGCCACTGCTGCTGCGGTCATCACCACCACCATCATCACGATGGCCACGATGCCGATGAGGTCTTCACCAGCTGGGGCGTCGAGACCGCCAAGAAGATCGCAAAGGCTGACATCGAGCATGCGCTGACCGAGCTGGATACCGGCAAGTACGGCATGATCCTGCGCTCCAAGGGCATCGTGGACGGCGGCGCAGACGGCTGGCTGGAGTTTGACTATGTGCCCGGCGAGTGGGAAGTCCGTTCCCGCGGCGCAGACGTCGGCGGCAAGCTGGTCGTCATCGGCTCCAAGCTGGACGAGAAGGCCATTGCCGGCCTGTTCGGCTGCTGAGCCCGGACAACACAGAGGAGGAAAACCGTTTATGGCAAATGAGATCCCGGTCTACCTGTTTGTGGGCTTCCTCGAAAGCGGAAAGACCAAATTCATCCAGGAGACCTTTGAAGACCCCAACTTCGACTCCGGCGACAAGACCCTGCTGCTGGTCTGCGAAGAGGGCGAAGAGGAATACAACCAGAAGAAATTCGCCTTCCCCGGCGTGACCCTCTACAATCTGGAGGACAAGGCAGAGCTGAACCCCCAGAACCTGGCCAAATTGGCCAAGGAGGCAGATGCAGGCCGCGTGGTCATCGAGTACAACGGCATGTGGCTGCTGCAGGACCTGGCCAACAATCTGCCTGAAAACTGGATCGTCTACCAGTGCATCGCCACGGCCGATGGCACCACGGCCCTCACCTATGCCCGCGACAACTCCATGCGCGCTCTGCTGCTGGACAAGATCGCCCGCAGTGAGCTGATTGTCTTCAACCGCGCCGAGGCCGTCAACAACGACGCCGCCCGTCAGGAGCTGCACAAGCTGGTGCGTCAGGCATCCCGCAAGTGTGACATCGCCTATGAGTTCGCTGACGGCAGCGTGGCCTACGATGATATCCCCGATCCCCTCCCCTTCGACCTGAACAAGCCGGTGGTGGAGATCGGCGACGACGATTTCGGCATCTGGTATATGGACTGCCAGGACGAGCCCCAGAAGTACGCAGGCAAGACCGTGAAGTTCCTGGCGCAGGTCTGCCAGACCAACCGCGCAGGAAAGAACAGCTTCGTGCCCGGCCGCTTTGCCATGACCTGCTGTGTGCAGGACATCCAGTTCGTCGGCTTCCCCTGCTCCTACGATGGCTACAAGGCGCTGGAGCAGCGCGCCTGGGTCACTGTGACCGCAAAGGTCAATTACAAGTTCCACAACATCTACCGCGGCAAAGGCCCGGTGCTGACCGCCATCTCGGTCGAACCCGCCGAAAAGCCGCTGAACGATGTCGTCACATTCTCTTAACCCGCACACTGAAATCACATCAAGGAGGATCTCACCATGAAAACGTTGTTTCGCGTTCTGGGCGCGGCTGCTGCCGTCGCCGCCACCGGTGCCGCCATCGTGGTGCTGGACAAAGTTCTGAACGACAAGGGCCCGCTCCACGTCGAAGAGGTGGAGTTCCCCGAAGAGGCTGAAAAGGACCCCGCAGAGGCCGCCAAGGCAGCCGAAGCCTACGCCGAAGGCGAGGCCAAGACCGCTGAGCCGGGCGACGCATGGCCCCCGGCCTTCGAGAAGGCATCCGAGGAAAAGGCATCTGAAGAGCCGGAGGCTCCCGCTGCACAGCCGGAGACGGCCGAGGAAAAGCCTGTGGCCGAGGAAGCACCCGTGAATCCGGTGGAGGCCGGCCCCGCCGTCGCCCCCAAGGATGAGACGGGCAAGTTCGACGTCACCAAGATCGCTGAGGCCAGCGATTTCACCGGCGTGGAAGAGGAATCCGGCTGCAAAAGCTGAGATCGTGAACGATAAAAAAGGACGTCTCGTCGCAGGATGAGACGTCCTTTTTTGATACGTTTTATGTGCCGTTGGCGATCTGCTTCAGCCGTTCTTTGTCCAGTACGGTGACGCCGCCGCGGTAAAGGCGGACAAGGCCCTCCCCGGCAAAGTATTTCAGCAGGCGGCTGACGACCTCGCGGGCGGAGCCCATGTAGCGGGCGATCTGGTCGTGGGTCATGCGGACATCCGTGCCGCCGGTCTTGGCCAGCTCATCGGTGAGGAAGATGGCCAGCCGCCGGTCGGCGCTCATGAACAGGATCTGCTGCATGGTCCACATGGTGTCGGAGAAGCGCTCGGCGGTCATCTGGTAGGCGTAGCAGCGGACATGGACGTTCTGCTGCATCAGCTGGCGGAACACGCCTGCGCCGATGCAGTAGGCCTCGGTGTCCTCCTCGGCGTCGATGTACAGGTCAAAGTTGACGGAATCCATTACGCAGGACGCCGACAGGATGCAGACTTCGCCGGGAAACAGCCGGTAGAGCGTGATGTCCCGCCCATCCTCCGAGAGCAGATAGGCCCGCAGCTGGCCCGACCGCAGCAACAGGATGCCCACGCAGTTCTCGACCGGACTGTGGACCCGCTCCCCTTTCCGGTAGCGCACCGGCCGGGTGAAGCGGCAGAGCTGCGCCTGTTCCTCCGGCGTGAGCTGGTCCCAGAATGGGAAAGCGCAGGCCAGGCAGTTCCGGTTGACCGGAGTGTTTTGCACATCGGACATGGTGTTATCCTTTCCGCACCGCTTTGGCAGCTTCGGTGCCTGCAAGTGCTCCCTCATAAACGGCCTTGGCGACCTGCAGCAGCCCGCCGGTGCAGTCCCCGGCGGCGTAGAGGCCGGGCAGGGTGGTCTGCATCTTCTCATCCACGACGATGCGGTTCCCTTCGACTTCGGCCCCCAGCTTGCGGGCCAGCGCCGTGCTGCCCGCCACGCCCAGCGCCACGAACACGCCGGACAAGGGCACCTGTCGGCCGCCGTTCAGCTGCACACCGGTGACGGTCTGTTCGCCGAGGATGGCGTCCACCGTTTCGGGGCAGACCGTCACCTCCGGCGGGAACTGTGCCGTCAGCGGGGCCCCGTTGGTCAGGAGGGTGACGCTCTTTACCAACGGCAGAAGGGCCTGTACCTCATGCAGGGCATATTCGCCGCTGCCCAGCACCGCCACATCCTTTCCCCGGTAGAAAAAGGCGTCGCAGGTGGCGCAGCAGCTCACACCATGGCCTTCCAGCTCTGCCAGACCGGGGATCTTCGGTGCGGCGCGGGAAGCGCCGGTGGCCAGGATGACGGCATCGGCGGGGAACTCGCCCGCCAGCGTCTCGACGGTGAGCTTGTCGGTGTAAGTCAGGCCCACGGCCTCGGTGGTAACGAACTGCACCCCCAGGGCTCTGGCCCCTTCGATGCCCCGGCGTTCCAGTTCGGCACCGGAGATGGGTTCGGCAAAGCCGTAGTAATTCTGGATGTGCGCGGCGCGGTCCAGTGCGCCGGGCCCTTTGGTGAGAACGGTCGTTTCAACCCCTGCGCGGGCCGTGTACAGAGCGGCCGACACGCCGGCCGGGCCGGAACCGATGATGACGATGTTGGGCATGGGAAGCCTCCTGAAGTTTTTCTTCTAGTATACACCTTTTCCCGCAAAAATCTGTGACCAGGTCTCAAAACTGCACACTTTTCATCCGGGGCCGAGTGTGTTATACTGAATCGACTGAATTTGACCCAGGGAGGCACCGAACATGTCCAAGCAGCGTTTGCTTTTTATCACCACCGGCGGCACCATCGCCAGTGTGCGCACCGCACAGGGGCTGCGGCCCGTTCTGACCAGCGAGGAACTGCTGGCCCATCTGCCGGAACTGAACGAGCTGTGCTGCCCGGAGACGCTGGCGCTGTGCAGCATCGACAGCACAGACCTCGGCCCCGAACACTGGTTGCTGATGGCGCGGGCCGTGCAGGAGAATTATGCGCTCTACGATGGCTTCATCATCTGCCACGGCACCGATACGCTGGCCTATTCGGCGGCGGCGCTGTCCTACCTCATCCAGAATGCGGACAAGCCGATCATCCTCACCGGTGCGCAGCAGCCCATCTCCAACGAGATCACCGATGCGAAGAAAAACCTGCGCGACAGCGTCATCTGCGCGCTGGACCCCGGCAGCCGGGGCGTGATGGTGGTGTTCGGCGGGCATGTCATCGCGGGCACCCGCGCCAAGAAGAACAAGACCATCAGCTACGATGCCTTTGCGTCGGTCAACTTCCCGGCGCTGGCGCTGGTGCAGGGCGACCGGCTGGTGCGGTATATCCCCTCGCCCTGGCCCACCGGCCCAGTGGAGTTTGGCCGGGCACTGAACCCGAAGGTCTTTCTGCTCAAGCTGACGCCCGGCCTTGGCCCGGAGCTCATCCCGGCCATTTTTCAACAATACGACTGCGTCATCGTGGAAAGTTTCGGCGTGGGCGGCATCCCGCAGCGGCTCATGGACGCTTTTGCAGAGAATCTGGGCGATTACGACAAGACCCGCAAGATCCTGATCTTAACCACACAGGTCACCTACGAGGGCAGCGATGTGGGCATTTACGAGGTCGGCAAGCGGGTCCGGAACCGGTTCCGCTTCCTGGAAGCCCACGACATGACCATTGAGGCCGTCGTCACAAAGGTGATGTGGCTGCTGGCCCAGAACTGCGAGAGCTTCGACCAGCTCCAGCAGCGGTTCTATCGGCAGGTCAATTTTGATACATTTTATCATTGAAAATCAGAACCCTCTCCGTCATTGCTTCGCAATGCCACCTCTCCTGAAGGGCAAGCTGGCGAGTGAATGCGAGACGGAGAGGGCTGTTTTGTTATACGAACACCAGCTGCACCAGCAGCACATAGCAGACCGTGCCGCCGGCGATGGAAACAAGGGTCTGGTGCTTCCATTTGTGGAGGGCGATGGTCACGGCGATGGCGAGGGCCTCCGGGATGCCGCGGCTGCCCGCAAAGGGCGTCACGCTCTTGAGGCAGTAGACGATGAGCATCCCGAAGATGGCGGCGGGCAGAACGCGGCCCAGATACCGCACCACCTCCGGCGGCTGCTGATCTTTGGAGGAGAAGATCAGAAATGGCAGAAAGCGGGTGAGCATGGTGGCAGCAGTGCACACCGCGATCGTGATGCCCATTTGCAGTGCGGTCATTTCGGCACCTCCGTTTCGCCGTGCTTTGCTTCAATGGTCTCAATGGGCCTGCGCAGGGCCACCAGCAGCACCAGGACGCAGGCCATAGCGGGCAGCAGGAAGCTGCCTGCCCCAAAAAGCACCAGGCAGACCAGCGGCACCAGCAGCCCGATGAGGGCGCTGACGTGCTGCTTTTCTTTTTCCCACTGGTTCAGGAAGATGACCACGAACATGGCCGTCATCACGAAATCCACGCCCTTTGTGCTGAAGGGCAGGACCGAGCCGACCACCGCGCCCAGCCCGGCGCTGGCCACCCAGTAGAGCTGATCCAGCAGGGTGATGAAGAACATGAACCAGCCCCGGTCCACCCCTTCCGGCGGCTCGGCCGAGCAGGTGATGGAAAAGGTCTCGTCGCTCATGGCGTAGATCATGTAAATGCTGCGCAGGCCATAGCCCTTGTAGCGCTCCAGCATAGCAAGGCCGTAGAACAGGTGCCGCGCCTGGATCATCAGGGCCATCAGAAAGGCTGACAGCGGCGCGAACGCCCCCAGCAGCAGGCTTGCCAGCACGAATTCCAGCGAGCCGCCGTAGACGACGGTGCCCATCAGCATGGGCATCCAGACCGGCAGGCCCAGAGATTGAACATAGATGCCATACCCCATGCCCAGCACGAGGTAACCGGCAAACACCGGCACCGTCTGGGGCGCAGCTGCCCGGAGCGCCCGCCACACCTCGCCGGAAGAATGAAGATCTGATTTGACTGGATACATTTCCACTAACCTCCTGGATTAGTAGTATAACAAAATCTCCCGGCATTGCAAGTTGTTTCGGGAAAAAGATTTTGCGCACAAAAACACCCCCGCCGGAAAATTCCCGGCGGGGGTGTTTTTGTGTTGTGGGTCACTGCTCGTTCTTCCGGGCAAGGTCTTTGGTGTAGAGGGCGCGGGTGGCGTTGAGGACGGCCAGCACCATGACGCCGACGTCGGCGAAGATGGCGGTCCACATGCTTGCCAGACCCAGAGCGCCGAGGATCAGGCAGGCGAACTTGATGGCCAGCGCGAAGACGATGTTCTCGTAGACGATGCGGAGGGTGCGGCGGGCGATGCACATGGCCAGCGCGATCTTGGCCGGGTCGTCGTCCATCAGGACGATGTCCGCGGCCTCAATGGCGGCGTCCGAGCCCAGCGCACCCATGGCGATGCCGAGGTCGGCGCGGGACAGGACGGGCGCGTCGTTGATGCCGTCGCCCACGAAGGCGAGGTTCTCTTTCGGGCCTTTGGCGGAGAGGAGCGTTTCGATCTGGTCCACCTTGTCGCCGGGCAGCAGACCGGCATGGTATTCGTCCAGACCCAGCTGATTGGCGACCGCTCTGGCTACAGGCTCGGCGTCGCCGGTCAGCATCACGGTCTTGCGGACGCCTGCGGACTTCAGGCTCCGGATGGCCTGCGCGCTGTGGGGCTTGACCACGTCCGCGATGAGCAGATAACCGGCGTACTGCCCCTCGATGGCCACATGCACGAGGGTGCCCGGCTCGGTCACTTCGGGGGCGGTGAGGCCCAGTTTTGCCATCAGGCGGGAGTTACCGGCGGCAACGGTTTTGCCGTCCACCTTTGCTGTCACGCCGTGGCCGCCAAGTTCCTGGACATCGGTGACGCGGCTGGCGTCGATGTCCCTGCCGTAAGCGGCCTTGATGCTCAGGGAGATGGGGTGTTTGGACCAGCTCTCGGCCAGGGCGGCGGCCTCCACGAGGGCGTCTTCGGTGACACCGTGTTCGGGGTGGACGCCCACGACCTTGAAGGTGCCCTGGGTCAGGGTGCCGGTCTTATCAAAGACCACGATCCCGGTGCGGGCCAGCTCTTCCAGATAGGTGGAGCCTTTGACGAGGATGCCGCAGGCGCTGGCACCGCCGATGCCGCCGAAGAAGCTCAGCGGGATGGAGATGACCAGAGCGCAGGGGCAGGAGATGACGAGGAAGGTCAGGGCGCGGTAGACCCAGTCGCCGAAGCGGGCGGGCTGGCCCATCAGCAGCAGGACCACCGGCGGGATGAACGCCAGAGCCAGTGCGCTGTAGCAGACGGCGGGGGTGTACACGCGGGCAAAACGGGTGATGAAGTTCTCGGTGCGGGCCTTCTTCATGCTGGAATTTTCCACGAGGTCGAGGATCTTGGAGACCGTGGACTCGCCAAATTCCTTGGTGGTGCGCACCTTGAGCAGGCCGGTCATGTTCACACAGCCGCTGATGACCTCGTCGCCGGTCTGCACATCGCGGGGCAGGCTCTCGCCGGTCAGGGCTGCGGTGTTCAGGGCCGAAATGCCCTCCACGATCACGCCGTCGATGGGCACACGCTCGCCGGGCTGGACCACGATCACGGTGCCGACCTCGACATCATCGGGGTCCACCTGTTCCAGCTTGCCGTCTGCGTCCTCGATGTTGGCGTAGTCGGGGCGGATGTCCATCAGGCTGGAGATGCTCTGGCGGCTCTTGCCGACGGCCACGCTCTGGAACAGCTCGCCGATCTGGTAAAAGAGGATGACGGCGCAGCCCTCGACATAGTCGCCCAGCGCGAACGCGCCCACGGTGGCAACGGCCATCAGAAAGCACTCGTCGAACGGCTGGCGGTTCTTGATGCCCTTGAGCGCCTTGCGCAGGACATCCCAGCCCACCACGAGGTACGGGATGAGGTAGAGCACCAGCTCCACCGGGGTGGGGAATGCGGGCAGGAGCTTCAGGATCGCGATCAGGATGACCGCCGCGATGATCTGATACAGTACCTTTTTCTGCTTTTTGGTCATACGAAACTCTCCTTTTGACGGATGGCTGGGGGCGGTTTCAACAGGTTTTCCCCGGAAAGGAAACTTTTCCACGTTTTCCCCCATGTTTTCCACGAGGTTTTCCCGAAGAAATCTGACTTTTTCGCGTTTGTTTTCAAACTTTTCCGCAAAAGCTGTTGAAAACCCGGTGGAAAGTGTTGAAAACTGGCTTTTCTTTCAACAGGAAATCGCCGGGGAAGGAAACGGCTCCCCCGCAGGAGGAGCCGTTCTCATCGGATGCGTTGCTCAGATATCAAAGATCTCGCAGTCGTCCTCGACCTTTTTGCAGGCGGCCAGAACATTCACCATGGTGTCGTGGGGGTCTGCGCCCTCTGCGAACTCCACCTTCATCTTCTGGGTCATGAAGCTGACGGTCGCATTTGCCACACCGGCCACGGTGTTGGCGGCGTCTTCCATCTTCTGGGCGCAGTTTGCGCAATCGACTTCGATCTTGTAGCTCTTTTTCATAATAAGTACCTGCCTTTCGGTTATTCTTCGATATGGTCCATCCCCATGGAGAGGATGCTGCGCACATGGTCATCGTCCAGTGCGTAGTAAACGGTCTTTCCGTCCCGGCGGAACCGCACGAGCTTCGAGTCCTTCAGCACCCGGAGCTGGTGGCTCACCGCAGACTGGCTCAGCTGCACCGCATTCGCAAGGTCCTGCACACACAGCTCGCTGTCGTGGAGCGCATACAGGATCTTGATGCGGGAGGAGTCGCCGAACACCCGGAACAGGTCGGCCAGCTCATACAGCACTTCGTCATCCGGCATCACGAGAGGCCCCGGCTGCGCGGCGGGCAGAGCGTCTTTGGGTTCGTTCATGGCAGTCTCTCCTTTCGCGGTGTGTTTATGTGAACGTTTGTTCATGTGTTCATAGTATCACGCAAAAGAGGCCCTGTCAAGGCTTTTTGCAAAGATTTTGAACAGAACCTCGAAATTGTAAAAAAATACCCCAATACGCAAGAAAACTGCGATTTCAATCTGCAAAAAGGGTGCGTTTTGAGCGCGGAAAAAGTGTCAATGTTTTCGTCGATTTTCGGTGAAGTTTTTTGCTGCCCATGGCAGATACATCACCGCCAGTGCCGCAGCGATGGCGGGCAGGAAGCCGAGTATATAATACGGTTCACCCAGAAATCTCGTGAAGGCACAGGTGATGACGTTGGCGGTTGGGTTGTTCAGGAAATAGAAGTTCGTGTACAGAGACTTGTTGAGAAAATAGATGGGCAAGGCGGTGCCGAACAGGAAAGCCAGTACCTGCGGCACCCGGCGGGGGCTGGGGCGGTAGCCGCCCACAACGAGAAGGACCGGGTAAAGCACCAGCAGGGCGTGGATGGAGACCGAGTGCAAGTTGATGAGCGTCCACCATGAAGGCACATCCAACCAGCTTGGGCAGAGCAGGGCCAGCGCCGCGCCGGGGATGCAGAGGGCGTAAAGTTCCTCTTTGCACCAGTTCTGGTCGAACAGGGTGTTGTACAGGCAGACGAAAACATGGATGCTGCATAGGTGGAGCGGGAGATAGCTCCAATTCCACTGGCCGGTCAGGGCCATGCCGAGCAGAAGGGCCGCTTCGTCAAGAAGCAGAAGCACCGTGACCCCCACCAGGATGCGCCGCCGCTGTTTTGGCCCGCTGTGCCTGTACCAGAGCGCAGCACTCAGGATGAAGATCAGTGAAAGCGCCAGTTCGGTGAGATGGATTCTTCCATACAGTGGGTAACACTGATAATTCACTCCGTACTCCAGCGCGGTGATATCGTAGGATTTCCAGAAGTCGTTCATAGGCGTACCCTCCCCCATTTTGCCCTATCATAACGCGTTTTGGGCTGACAGGAAAGAGGAAAATGCAGAAATCCACCAAAAACAGGTGCATCGACGCGGAAAATGTGGTATCCTATCAGGAGGTCGGAAATTTACTGCCGCAAGGCGATTCAGGAAAGGAAGTTTTTTATGTTGACTATTGGCATCCACGGCGAGCAGAGCCAGCTCGTGACGAACGAAAACACCGCAAAGACCATGGGCAGCGGCACACTGGACGTGTTCGCAACGCCCGCACTGGTGGCACTGGCCGAAAAGACCTGCTGGATGAGCGTCGCGTCCGAGCTGGACGAGGGCTGCGGCTCGGTGGGCACGAAGCTGGAACTGGAGCACACCGCCCCCACCCCCGTGGGCATGACCGTGACCTGTGAGAGCGAGCTGACCGCCGTGGAAGGCCGGAAGCTGGTGTTCAAGGTCTCGCTGCACGACGAAAAAGGCCCCGTGGGCGGCGGTGTGCATGAGCGCTTCGTCGTCAATGACGCGAAGTTCGCGGCGAAGGCGGAGAGCAAGAAGGGGTGAACCCTCTCAGTCACCTTCGGTGACAGCTCTCCCGAAGGGAGAGCCACTGGCGAGTCGGTCGTGGTCGTGCTGGACGAGCGAAGTTTTTTGCAATCGGGAACGGTCGGACTCCGCTGTCTCGATTCACGGCTGCAATACAAATGCCGCTGCCAATGAGAGCAGGGCCCGGCACCTTGCGCCCCATCGGGCCCAAGCGAACAGCAGGGCTGGCCCGGCCTGCCAATGCCTCGCCCTTCGGGAGAGGTGGCAGTGCGTAGCACTGACGGAGAGGGTCAGTCCAGCAGCCGCTTCACGGTTTCCGGGCTTTGCCCTCCCTTGAGCGGGGACGGAGCGGTTCTTCCAACCGCAGCGGCGGTTCATCCTCCGCCATCACCTGTTCTTCGGCCCGCTGCTGGGCCTCGTGGAGGAGGCGGGCGGCCTGTTCGCTGGCGCGGAACAGCTCAAAGTACAGCGCTTTATAATCCGGCGCGGCAAACACCCCCTTCCCTGTCTGGTTGGGGATAGTCTGCCCCGCGCTGAGGCAAAAAATCAAAAGAGGAATCAGATCGTATGAAAAAAGTCAATCTTTCGTGGGCGGGCGCCGTGCTGGTGTTCGCTCTGCTGCTGTGGTGCACGGCGGCAACCCCCGGCACCATTGCCGACCCGTCTACCTACACCTGCGCCGTGTACAGCACGGCGCTCTCCCTGCTGCCGCCGGTGGTGGCCATCGTGCTGGCACTGAACACCAAGGAGGTCTACACCTCGCTGCTGGTGGGCATCGCGACGGGTGCGCTGCTCTTTGCCAACGGCAACCTGGAACTGGCCCTGAACACCCTGTTCTTCAACGAAGACGGCGGCATGGTCGCCAAGCTGTCCGACTCCAGCAATGTGGGCATTCTGGTCTTTCTGGTCATGCTGGGCATCCTGGTGGCCCTGATGAACAAGGCGGGCGGCAGCGCGGCCTTTGGCCGCTGGGCGTCCACCCACATCCATACCCGCGCGGGGGCGCAGTTCATGACCCTTGTTCTGGGTGTACTCATCTTTGTGGACGACTACTTCAACTGCCTGACCGTAGGCTCCGTCATGCGGCCTGTGACCGACCGGCAGAAGGTCTCCCGCGCAAAGCTGGCCTACCTCATCGACGCCACGGCGGCCCCGGTCTGCATCATCGCGCCGGTGTCCAGCTGGGCGGCGGCCGTCACCTCCTCGGTGCCGGAAGGTTCGGGCATCAACGGCTTTACCATGTTCCTGCGCACCATTCCGTATAACTACTACGCCCTGCTGACCCTCATCATGATCCTCTTCCTCATCTTCACGGGCACCGACTACGGCCCCATGAAGCTCAACGAGGACAACGCGCTGAAGGGCGACCTCTTCACCACCGAAGACCGCCCCTACGGCGACGATGTGGACGACGGCACCGCAGCCTGCGGCCATGTCATCGACCTGATTTTGCCGGTGCTGGTGCTCATTGCGGCCTGCATCTTCGGCCTCATCTACACCGGCGGCTTCTTTGAAGGCGTGGACTTCATCACCGCCTTCTCCGACTGCAACGCCTCGGCGGGCCTGGTGATGGGCAGCAGCATCGCGCTGCTGTTCACCTTCGTGTTCTACCGGGTGCGCGGCGTGATGACCTTTCAGGACTTCGCGGCCTGCATCCCGGAGGGCTTCAAGGCCATGGTCAGCCCCATGCTCATCCTGACGCTGGCGTGGACCCTTTCCGGCATGACCAACCTGCTGGGTGCCAAGTATTACGTGGCCAACCTGCTCAACGGCTCGGCGGCTGCGCTGCAATATCTGCTGCCGACCATCATCTTTCTGGTGGCGGTGTTCCTGGCCTTTGCCACCGGCACGTCCTGGGGCACCTTCTCCATCCTCATCCCCATCGTCTGCCATGCGTTCCCGCAGGGGGAGATGCTGGTCATCTCCATTGCGGCCTGCCTGTCCGGCGCAGTGTGCGGCGACCACTGCTCCCCCATCTCGGACACCTCCATCATGGCGTCCGCCGGTGCGCATTGCAGCCATGTGAACCATGTGTCCACCCAGCTGCCCTATGCCATCACGGCGGCGGCCATCTCGGCGGTGTGCTATGTCGTCACCGGCCTGAGCCAGATGTTCCTGGGCGCCAGCGCCAGCCTGCTCACCTCGCTGGTGCTGCTGGCCGTGGCCATCGTGCTGGAGCTGGTGGTGCTGAACGTCATCCGGCTGCGAACGGCCAAAGCAGACTGACGCAAAACCGGCGTTTTTGGCCCGGTCAAGGGGGCAAAAATCGTCATTCACGCAGTTTTCAGGGCATTTCACGCGGCTTTGCTTCCCTTCCGGTTGTTTTTATGGTATGATGGATTCAGAAACGAACGACCGTGCGGCTTTTTGACGCAGTCTTTGGCAGAAAAGGAGGACGACCCCGATGAAAAAACGCATTCTCAGCCTGATCCTGGCACTGAGCATGGTGCTCTCCGTGCTCCCCCTGGGGGCCTTTGCAGAAGGCCCCCTCCCAGAGCTCGTCATGGGCGCGGGCGGCTATCCGGTCTGTCCGGACGGCACCACGGGCGACGGCTGGGAGTACAAGGGCGGCACACTGATTCTGAAAAGTGGATCGTATGATTTCAACTACTTCTATCCCAAAACCAATGGAGGAGGGGTTACCGAGCAGACTGTGCACTGTGGCATTAAATTGGAACAGGATGCGACAATTACCGGCGGCGACTTTGGAGCAAACGTGACAAACGACAAAGGGACGATCTCTGGCGGCTTCTTCGCGGACGGTGTGACAAACAGCGGCACCATCACTGGCAACGGCACCTTTGCGGGAGAAGTGAAAAACATCACCGGAGGAACAATCCCTGGAGGAACAATCTCTGGCGGCACTTTCTATGGCAGTGTGACAAACTTGAACACCATAGAGAAAGGCACCTTTGAAGGAAACGTGACAAACAGCGGCACCATCAGCGGTGGTACCTTCCAGAGCAAGTGCAGTGTGGAAAACTACAGCTACATTGAGAACGGCACCTTCGAGGGCAGTGTGACAAACTACAGCTACATCGAGAACGGCACCTTCAATGGCAGTGTGACAAACGACGGCACCAACGCCACCATAAAGAACGGCACCTTCGGTGGAACAGTGGAAAACAGCGGCACCATCGAGAACGGCATCTTCAATGGAACAGTGGAAAATTTCGTCGGAACGATCTCTGGCGGCACCTTTGCGGGCAGTGTGACAAACAAAGGCACCATCACCAGTGGAACCTTCAATGGAAAAGTGAAAAACTACCGCGGCAGAACGATCTCTGGCGGAACCTTTAAGGGAACAGTGAACAACGACTACGGAACGATCTCTGGTGGAACCTTTGCGGCGGGCCTGTCTAAGAACAACGGCAGCAAAATACTCGGCGGCATATTCAACGGGAACGCAAACCTGACCGGTGCCTACCACGTCACCGTAACGGATGGCAGTGTAAGCCAAGTGAACGGCGAAGGCCCGCTGAACGCGGATGGAACGCCCGGCACGGCATGGGACCTCTACGCCTACGCAGACACCACCATGACCATCACCGCCAACACCGAAATCTTCAGCCTGAACGGCCAGCCCATCAACGAGAGCAGCTACGGCAGCGACAAGACGATCGTGACCTTTACCATGCCGGACAAGGACGTGGTGCTGAACGGAGCAATCACCTGCACCGACCTCGTCATGGAGAAGGGCTGGCCGAAGGCTTCCAACGAGGGCAAAATCTCTTGCAGTGGCACCGGCTGGGAGTACATCAAAAAGTCGTCGGGTTCGACAAACACCGGCACACTGTATCTGATGAGTGGAAGTGAACCGTTTGATTTCAATTTCGCCGATCCCGCTACCAAGATAACACGGACCGATGCGGCTGTGAAGTGTGCGATTGAATCGTATGGGACAATTAGCGGCGGCATCTTTGATGGAACAGTGACAAACAACGCCGGAGGAGAAATCTCTGACGGAACCTTCAAGGGCGATGTAGAAAACAGCGGCTACATTGAGAAAGGCACCTTCAATGGAGAAGTGACAAACAACACGTCAGGAACGATCTTTGGCGGCACCTTCAGGGGCCAGGTGGACAACAACGGCAAAATCACCGGCGGCATTTTCGCGGCGGGCCTGTCTACGACCCCCGGCACTGTGACTGGCGGCATCTTCAACGGCAATACGGGGCTGACCGGTGCCCACCAAGTCACCGTAACGAATGGCAGTGTGAGCACAGTGAACGACGAAGGCCCGCGGAACGCGGATGGAACGTGGGACCTCTACTCTTACAAAGACACCACTATGACCATCATTGCCAGCACCGAAATTTTCAGCCTGAACGGCAAGTCCATCGGCGATGGCAACTGCAACAGCAGCTACGGCGTCGACAAGAAGACCGTGACCTTTACCATGCCGGACGATGACGTGGTGCTGAACAAAGCGATCACCAGCACCGACCTCGTCATGGAGAACGGCTGGCCGAAGGATTCCAACGGCGGCAAAAACCCCTGCAAGGGCGACGGCTGGGAGTACATCCCCAATGACCCGACCTATGGCAACATGCTGCTTCTGACGGGCAGCAACCAGACCGGCGGGCTGTTCGATTTCAGCACCATCGGAGATGGTGCGGCGGTGGAGTGCAACGTCTTTGTGGGCAAGCCGACGGCCATCACGGGCGGCGAGTTCAACGGCAAAGTGTTCAACAACAGCGGCATTCTGGGCGGCACCTTCCACGGCGAGGTCGACAATATGGGACCGGGCCGCATCGTGAATGGCACCTTCCACGGCGCTGTCGAGAACAACGGCATGATTGAAAACGGCACGTTCCACGACGAAGTCAAGAACAACGGCACCATCAACGACGGCACCTTCGCGGGCAGTGTGAGCAACAACGGCGGCACCGTGAACGGCGGCATATTCAACGGCAACACAGGTTTGGACGAGGTAACAGGTCTCCACTCCATCACCTGGGATGCGGCCTCCTCCAATGCCAAGATCGAGAAAGTCAACGGTGTGCCTGCGGAGTGGGCCCCCTACGTCGTGACCAGCAATGCCACGACGAAGGAAGTGACCATCACTGCCGACACCGAGATTTTCAGCCTGAACGGCCAGCCCATCGCAGAAAGCAGCTACGGCGTCGACAAGAAGACCGTGACCTTTACCATGCCGGACGATGACGTGGTGCTGAACGGCGAGCTCATCACCAAGCCGGAACCGGAACCGGAACCCGAACCGAAACCGGAACCGGAACCGGAACCCACCACCTACACCGTGACCGTCATCGGCGGCACGATCGACGGCAAGACGTCCGTTTCCGCCAAGGAGAACGACACCCTGACCGTGGTGCTGGACCAGAACGACATTCCGGACGGCATGACGTTTGACATGTGGAGCATTTCGTCGAGCAAGCTCAGCGGCGATATCAACGTCGATTACCGGGCCGAGGCCATGACCTTCCAGATGCCCGCCGAGAATGTGACCATCCGGGCGCAGTACCGCTCGGCGGAGATCATCGAGGATGCAGCGCCCTCTCCGCTGGCAACGGCGGCGACCATCGCGGTGGGCGGCGCAGCCGCAGGCATCGTGGTGTGGCAGGGCGTGAACCTGGGCGTAGACCTCTACCTCGCCAATGCGCTGCCCCAGGGTGTGCCGGTGCCGACCGACCGCCGTGCGCTGGCGCTGCTCCTGTGGGAGACCGCAGGCAAACCGGAGGTGGCTCTGCCCACCCTTTACGGCGATATCCCCGCCGAAGAGATCGAGCTGCAAAAGGCCACCCGCTGGGCGGTCCAGAACGGCCTGATGGACGCGGCCGACAAGAAGGATGCGTCCTTCTTTGACCCGGACCATTATGTCACCAAGATGGACGTCTTCGGCGCATGGCTCCGGCTCAAAAAGCTCCTCGGCACGATCGGAACATCCCCGACGCAGTGAGCGTCCCCCTTAACGCAAAGGACCTCCCGGCCCGCATGGGCTGGGGGGCCCTTTGTTTCAAAACGGAAAAATTCCGTTGCTTCTGGGAAAAAACATGGTATACTAAAGGAAATTGAGCGATCGGAAGGAGCCGCACCATGCTGGAAAAAGCATTCAACGACGTTTACACAAAATTCAAGCTGCACTTCTATCAGAACGTGTTTCAGCGCTTTGCCACCCGCGAGGCGACCCTGACCACGGTGGAGTCCTTCTGCATGGAGGGCATCATGGCCATGGGCGAGCCCACCATTGCGGAGTTCTCGCGGATGATGAAGATCTCTACCCCCAACGCGGCGTATAAGATCGGCAGCCTGATGCGCAAGGGCTACGTGGAAAAGATCCAGTCCGCCAAGGACCGGCGCGAGTACCACCTGCGCCCCACCCAGAAGTATTTCGAGTATTACAACATCAGCTATTCCTACCTGCACACCGTGGTCGAGCGTGTGCGGGAGCGCTTCCCTGCCGAGGACGTGGACAAAATGGAACAGATGCTCACCATCATCAGCGAGGAGCTGATGCCGGAGCTGGATCTGAAATCAAAGACGGCGGACGAATAAGCGCCGTTTCACCCCGTTGGAGTAAAACGGCCGGGGCAATTGCAATCCGTGCGCCGGAATGATACAATAGGAGCCAGCGAGAACCGCCGCCGGACGTTTTTCCGGCAAGTGCAAGTGTAAGAAAGAAGGCTTTTATCATGAGCATGAATACAGTCCCTGAGCGTCTGGCTGCGCTGCGCGCCGCCATGGACGCCAATGGCGTGGACCTCTACCTCATCCCGGTGGGCGACCCGCACTCCAGCGAGTATCTGCCCGACCACTACACCTCCCTGACCTATTTCTCCGGCTTCCACGGCGAGAACTCGAACTTCGTCGTGACCAGAGACAAGAGCGCCCTGTGGGCCGACGGCCGCTATTTTGTGCAGGCCGAAAAGGAGATCGCGGGCACCGAGATCGAGCTGGAGCGGATGGGTGAGCCGGGCGTGCCCACTGTGGAGCAGTACTGCGCCGATGCCCTGCCGGAAGGCGGTGTGCTGGGCCTGTGCGGCCTGACCGCTTCCTGCCAGCTGGTGCGCAGCGTACAGAAAGCGCTGGACGCCAAGCACGGCACCATCAAGACCCTGAATCTGGAAGATGAGCTGTGGACCGAGGGCCGCCCTGCCCTGCCGGAGACCCCGGCCTGGCTCCTGAGCAAGGAGTATGCGGGCTTTGCCCCCGCCGAGAAGCTGGAGCAGCTGCGGGCCAAGCTCAAGGAGCTGGGCTGCACGGCTCAGCTGGTGGGCAAGCTGGACAACCTGGCCTGGCTGCTGAACCTCCGCGCGATGGACATCCAGTGCACTCCCTACGCCATGGCCTACTGCTATGTGACCGGGGACCGTGCCGTCCTCTTCATCAACACCCGTCGTCTGGGCGCGGAGGCCGCTGCTGAGCTGAAGGAGAACGGCGTCGAAATCGCCGAATATGACGACATCCTCACCTTCCTGGCCGCAGAGACCGAGGCCCAGACCGTTCTGGCCGACCCGGCTTCCGTCAACTATGCGGTCTATGAGACCCTGTGCAACAACCCGGCCCTGACCGTCAAGGACGAGGCCGACCCCCTGCTGCCGATGAAGGGAGTGAAGAACGAGACCGAGCTGAACCACAACCGTGAGGCCCATCTGCGCGATGCCGTGGCCATGGTGCGGTTCCAGAAGGAGCTGGAAGAGCGTCTGGCCGCAGGCGAAGAGCTGACGGAGCTGACCGTGGATGAGATCCTCCACAAGTACCGCTCAGCACAGGACAAGTTCATCGTGGAGAGCTTCGGCACCATTGCAGCCTACGGCGGCAACGCGGCCATGATGCACTACCATGCCACCGAGGAAGACCACGCCAAGCTCGAAAAGAAGGGCTTTTTGCTGGTGGACAGCGGCGCGACCTACATGGACGGCACCACCGACATCACCCGTACCTACCCGCTGGGCGAGCTGACCGAGGACGAAAAGCGGTTCTACACCTGGACGCTGCAGTGCCATATCGACATTGCCAAAGCCGTCTGGCTGAACTACTGCGACGGCCACATGCTGGATACCATCGCCCGTGAGCCGCTGTGGCAGCACCTCATCAATTACCGTTGCGGCACCGGCCACAGCGTCAGCTTCGTGGGCAACGTCCACGAAGGCCCCCACGCTCTGAACGGCCGCAACACCACCGTGTTCCAGCCGGGCATGATCGTCACCGATGAGCCGGGCGTCTACGAGAGCGGCGTCGTCGGCATCCGCATCGAGAACGAGCTGGAGTGCTACCACAAGGCCGACAACCAGTACGGCACCTTCCTGGCCTTCCGCCCGCTGACCTTTGTGCCCATCGCCACCTCGCCTGTGGTGCCCGGCATCCTGACCAAGGACGAGATCGAGTGGCTGAACGCCTACCACCGCGAGGTCTTCACCAAGCTCGCTCCCCGCCTGACCGAGGAGGAGCGCGACTGGCTGGCCAAGAAGTGCGCTGCCATCGGAGCGTAAATAAGGATAAAAAGACCCTCTCAGTCTCGCTGGCGCTCGCCAGCTCCCCCGATGGGGGAGCTTTGATGCAGGTTCAACTCGACATCAAAACCTCGCCCTTTGGGAGAGGTGGCATTGCACAGCAATGACGGAGAGGGTTCTTTGTTATTCCTGTTCCGGTTTGTGCTCTTTCCAGTAGGCTTTTGCCTCATCAATGGCCTTTTTGAACGGGCCGGAGGGGTAGGTGCTCTCGGCGATGTCCACCAGAAACTTGTACAGCTGGGGGCGCACCTCCTCATACATGCCCAGGCGGGTGTAGAGGTCTTTGTAATAGCGGAACACCTGCAGTTTGTTCTGCACCACGGTGGATACGTGGACCTGCGTGTGGCAGATGCTCTGCGGGTTCTGGACGTAGTAATAACCGGCCTTGCCGATGGAAACGAAGGTCTCGGCGTACTGGATATACCGCAGGTTGAAGACGAGGTCTTCGGCCCAGTGCATCTCGCTGACGAACTGGATGTCGTTCCGGGTCAGGAGGTCGCGGCGGTAGAGCTTGTTCCAGAGCACACTGTAAAAATAGGAGGCGGGCTTGTCCATCAGGCGGAGGGCGAAGGTGTCCTTGTCGTAAATGCCTGCGGGCAGGAAGCCGTACTCCCGCATCTCCGGGGGCCGGGCGACGCTCATGACGCCCAGCTCGTCCTGGATCTTATCGAGCACCTGTTCGGGCTTGGAAGCGCCCGCCGGGATGACCATCTTGTAGGGCGCGATGACGAGGTCGGCGGTGTGCTCCTCGGCCGCGGCCACGAGAGCAGCCGTGAAGTCCGGGTCGAGGTAGTCGTCGCTGTCCACGAACTGCACATACTTGCCGCCGGCCAGCTTCAGGCCCAGGTTGCGGGTGTCCGCTACGCCGGAGTTTTCCTTGTCCACCAGCACGATGCGGGGGTCTTTGGCGCGGAACTCTTCGCAGACGGGCAGGCTCTGGTCCTTGGAACCGTCGTTCAGGATGATGATCTCGATGTTGGAATAGGTCTGTGCGCAGATGCTGCCCACGCAGCGGGCCAGATGGTTCTGGGCGTTGTACACGGGCAGGATGATGCTGACAAGGGGCTGATTCATGGCGGCGTCTCCTTTTCTGATTTTATAGTAACTATACTCCCGTGCGGCGCAAAATGCAAGCGCCCGGAAGGCCGGGCAGGAGGAAGGAATTGAAAAAATGATCTTTCACATTGCGGTCTGCAGCCCGGATGCGGTGCTGCGGGGGCGGGTGCAGCGGCACTGCCTTGAATATTATGCCCGCCGGGCCGATGCCTGCATCGTGGAACAGCTGGGGGATGCGGGGGCCCTGCTCCGGAAAGAGGACGCGGGCAGCCGATTTGAGCTGTATCTCATCGAGCTGACAGCGGCAAACCCGGCGGCAGGTCTGCAGGCGGCGGCGCAGCTGCGGCAGCGCGGGGTGCGGGCACCGCTGGCCTTTCTGGCCCACACGCCTGCCTACGCCTACGAGGCGTTCCGGGTGGATGCGATGCAGTATTTGCAGATCCCCTTCCGGCCCGAACAGCTCACGGCCCTGCTGGACCGCGCCACCGAGCCGGAGTACGGCCCCGTCATCCCGGTGACGACGTCGACCGGCCTGCGGGCCCTCCCCTTTGCGGACATCGAGTATCTGGAATGCACCCACCATGTGGTGCATTTCCACCTTGCCAGCGGCGAGGATGTGGCCTCGCTCTCGCTGCGGGTGCCCTTCTCCGAAGTGGCAAAGCCGCTGTTGGCCGACCGGCGCTTTTTGCAGCCCCACCGCTCCTATGTGGTCAACCTGGCGGCGGCATCGCAGCTGTCCGTGGGGGAGCTGTGGATGCGCAGCGGTGCCCGCGTCCCCATCCCCCGCGGCCGCGAAGCCGCCGTGAGGGCAGCCTTCCGGAAGTTTTTGGAACGGTAAACGATAGAAAAGAGGTCTTGTCCAACAGGCAAGGCCTCTTTTTGTCAGACCTTCAACTCCGCCCACCGGGTCAGGAACTGGTCGCTGACACGGCGGAGGGCGGGTTCATCGGCGGCGCTGGCGGCGTCGGCGATGCCGACGACGTAAAACCCTGCGTCGTGGGCGGTGCGGGCCGCGTAGAGGGAATCCTCGCAGACGGCGCAGCGGTGCGGGTCGGTGCCGCCAAGGCGCTGTAAGGCTGCGAAAAAGACGTCCGGGCGGCTCTTGTGCAGGGGGCCCTGGGCTTCGATGTAGAACTCGAAGCAGTCGTCCACACCCAGGCGGGTGAGCACCGTTTTGCACTGGTCGCTCCAGGTGTTGGAGCAGATGCACATCCGGGCACCCTCGGCCTTGAGGCGGGCTAGCAGCTCCCGCACACCGGGTTTTAGCTCCACGGTCTCGTACAGCTCGGCGATGACCGAGCGCATCACGCCGAAGTAGTCCTCCGGCCGCAGGGGCAGCGCGTATTCGCGGATGAGGTACTGCGCCCCGTCCGCCATGCCCATGCTCAGGAGCGTGGAGCGCAGGTCGGCCCTTGGGGTGCGGCCGTAGCGGCGCAGCAGCGCCAGCGGGGCGTTCTCCCACACCGCAGTCATGCTGTCGGTCAGGGTGCCGTCCATATCAAAGATCCATTGGTTGCAGTTCATGCAGTCCTCCTCACAGTCATAATTTACTAAATTATACCACGCTTTTTGTTCCAAAAACAGGGAGAAATTTTTCCGAAAATATGGTATACTTTTTGCAGGTTTGAATCGGACGACAAGGAGGCGTATTGGATGGCGCAGAACGATACCCCCAGAAAGGCGCTGGTGCTTGCCGGCGGCGGGGCCCGCGGCAGCTATCAGGTGGGCGTCTGGCGTGCCCTGACCGAACTCGGCTGGAACCCGCAGATCATCACCGGCACCAGTGTGGGCAGCCTGAACGGCGCGATGTTCGCGCTGGACCTGTACGAGACCGCACGGGATATGTGGACCAGCATCCGCAGCCAGGACGTGATGGAGTTGCCGGAGGAGACCCGGAACCTGACCGAGCTGCACCAGTTCCTGCGGGACGTGGTGCGCGCGGGCGGCATGGATGTCACCCCGCTGGAAGAGATCGTGGAGCGGGTGCTGGACGAGGACGCGCTGCGCGCCTCGCCCATCCGGTTCGGGCTCGTCACAGTGGAAAAGCGGGGCCTGAAGCCCCGTGAGCTGCCGCTGGAAGAGATCCCGAAGGGCAAGGTGAAAGATTACCTGCTGGCTTCGGCTGCCTGCTTCCCGGCGCTGCGGGCCAAACAGATCGACGGAGTGCAGTTTCTGGACGGCGGCTACCGCGACAACATGCCCACAGGGCTGGCCCAGAAAATGGGGGCCGAGGAGCTGGTCTGTGTCGATCTGGAAGGGGTGGGCATCACCCTGCCCAACCGCACCGGCCTGCCCACCACCATGGTGCGCAGCTATTGGGAGCTGGGCGATATCCTCCACTTTGACCCGGACACCGCCAGACGGAACATCGAGCTGGGTTATTACGACACCCTGCGGGCCTTCGGGCGGCTGCGCGGCTGTGCCTATGCGGTGGCGAAGAACGAGCAGACCGCACAGGACGCGGCCGCATTCCGGCAGCGGTTCGACGCCGTGCAGAAGGCGGTGAAGGCAAAGTACCCGGTGACACTGACGGCAGACCTGGCGCTCAAGCTGGCCAACATGCAGGACGCAGAGCTGGCCCCGCTGGAAGCGGCCGCCGAGGATGTGGGCGTGGACCCCACCCGGTATTACACCGTGGAGACGCTGGCAAAGGCGTTTCTGGAGACCTGTGACCGCACCCGCATCGAGGGATTTGAACCGCTGTTCGAGGGCAGCGGAAACGCGGCGCAGGCCGCATGGGCAGCGCTGCTGCCCAATACATTCCTGCAGGCGCTGGTCTTCCGCACACTGACCACGCCTGCCCCGACGGAGGTGACGGAGGAATGAAAGTCTATCAGGGATATGCCGCCTCGTCCGGCCTGGTGCTGGGGCAGGTGAGCCGTGTGGAGCGCAGGACCGAGAGCTTCGGCACAGGGCCGTTCAACCCGGACCGGGAGCAGCGGCTGCTGGACCGGGCCGTCAAGACGGCACAGGCTGAGCTGGACTCGATGGCTGAGCGCAGCGGCCCCACCGAACAGGCCATCTTCCTGTTCCAGAGTATGATGCTGGAGGACGAGGGCTTCATGAACGAAGTCCGGTTCCAGATCAAGGCAGGCGTCGGCGCAGCCGAAGCCGTAGACCGGGCCGGCCGCCGCTATGCCGACCAGCTGGCCCAGATGGAAGGCAACGCCTATATGCAGCTGCGCAGCGTGGACATCCTTGATGCTGCCCGCCGCGTGGTGAACATCCTGACCAACCGCCCCCGCGTCTGGCTGGCGCTGGACCACCCCGTCATCCTGGCGGCAGAGGTGCTCATGCCGAGCGACCTGTTCAGTGTGCCCGCCGGAATGATCCTGGGTATCATCACGGCAGAAGGCAACAAGCAGAGCCATGCGGCCATCATTGCGCGAGCCATGCACATCCCCGGCATCGTGCAGGTGGGCAGCGATTTTCTGAACGACTGCGACGGCCGCACGGCCATCCTGGACGCCGACAACGGCGAGTGCATCCTCGACCCGGATGCCGTCACTCGCCAGCAGGCGATGTCCCGCATCTGCGAGAAGCAGTGGGAGAACGAGGAGATGAACCGCGTCTGCGCCTTGCCGTGCCGGACGAAGGACGGCCAGCCCTTTGAGCTGCTGGCCAACTGCTTCGGGCAGGAGGACATCGAAACGGCGCGGCAGTCCGGCGCGTCCGGCGTAGGTCTGCTGCGCAGCGGTTACATGATGCTGCCGGGCCGCCCGGTGGACGAGCAGGAGCAGTATGTGTTCTATCACTCCTGCCTGGCGGCGGCAAAGGGCGGGGTGGTCACGGTGCGCACCTTTGATTTTGGCGCAGACCGCACCATGGCCGACGCCCATCAGGGGCCGGAGTCCTCCAAGCTGGGCCTGCGGGGCATCCGCAGCAGCCTGCGCCGCCCCCATCAGTTCGAGACCCAGATCTGTGCGCTGTTCCGTGCGGCGGCAGACGGCCCGCTGCGGGTGATGTTCCCGATGGTGACCAATCTGGAAGACTGGGACGAAGCCATGAAGCTGGTGGAGCACTGCCGCCAGCACCTGCGGGAGCGGGGGGAGCGCTTCAACGAGAAGATGCCCTTCGGCGTCATGCTCAGTGTACCGTCGGCCTGCCTGACGGCGGAAGAATTTGTGGCCCACGGGTGTGAGTTCTTCGTCATCGAGACAAACGACCTCATCCAGTACACCCATGCCGTGGACCGCGACCTCTCCATCGCCGAGCGCTACTATCGCCCGGCCAGCCACGCGATGAAAAAGCTCATCGCCATGGTCGTGGAGGCGGCGGACGCAGGCCAGATCCCCGTGACCATCTGCGGCCTGGCCGTCGGTAACCCGGCCAACACCGTGCAGTACCTGAAACTCGGCCTGCGCAGCTTCTCCGTGAGCCCGCAGAGCCTCATCAGCGTGAAGCGCGCGCTGCTGGAAGCAGAAGCAAAGACAGAATAAACAAAACAGGAGGGACAGCCGCGGTTTGCGTAGTTCTGCAATTATTCGTCCAGTTCCAGATCGCTCGGCAGGAGCACATCCAGCGCGGCGGCGGGTTCGGCGACGAGGCGGCGGCTCTGGTGGAAGATGGCCTTTTCGAGGGTGTTGCGGGCCAGACGGCCGTTGCCGGCGGTGCGGGCGTCGGCGGCCTGACGGCGGGCGTAGTAGTTTCGCAGCGGCTCCTCGCAGGCCTCCGAGAGGGTGTAGCCCTTGTTTTTTGCAAGGACGTGGGTGATCTGCAGCAGCTCGTCGGCGGTGTAGTCCGGGAACTCGATCTTGTTGGGGAAGCGGCTGGCCAGACCGCTGTTGGCGGTGAGGAAGGTCTCCATCTCTCTGGTGTATCCGGCCAGAATGACCACAAGCTCGTCGCGGTGGTCTTCCATCCCTTTGACGAGGGTATCGATGGCTTCGAGGCCGAAGCTGTCCTGCTCGCCGCGGTAGAGGCTGTAGGCCTCGTCAATGAAGAGGACGCCGCCGAGGGCGCTCTCGATGACGCTGTTGGTCAGCGGTGCGGTGTGGCCGGTATAGCGGCCCACGAGGTCGCCGCGGCCCACCTCCACCAGCTGCCCGCCCTTGAGCGCCCCGATGGCCTTGAGGTACTTGGCCACCAGCCGGGCGATGGTGGTCTTGCCGGTGCCGGGGTTTCCGGTGAAGATCATGTGCATCGAAAGGCTGGCCGTCTTCATGCCCGCAGCGGCGCGGCGCTGCTGGACCTGCAGATTGTCGGCCAGACCGAACACGTATTCCTTGACCGGGGCCAGACCGACCAGCTCCGAGATCTCCGCCCGGATCTCATCCAGCGCGCCGGTGTAGGCGGCGGGCAGCAGGTCAAACAGCGGGGCCGGGGCGGCATCGTTCAGGCGGAAGAGCAGGCCCTCCGGTGCGGCGGTCAGGGTCACGGTGCCGGTGAGCGGCTTGTCCGTTTGCAGGCAGTATTCGCTCAGAGCGCGGAAGATGCGGTCGCAGCAGCCGGACAGCCCGGCTGCGCCCTTCTGGGGGGTGCACTGGGCGGCGACGTAGTCCCGCACATCGGCCCCGGCGGCGAGGGTCAGGCCCAGCCGGGCCGTGACCTTCTGGGCCAGCGCGTTCAGCTGCTGGGCGGCGAGGGCTGCAAGGTCTGCCCGCTGGTAGGCGGTCGTCTCACAGACGTCGCCCAGCGCCGAGATCATGCTTGCGCCGAACTTGTCCGCCATGGCGGCGCGGCCCTTGTTCGAGAAGAAGATGAGGTACTTCCCGCAGGGGTCGAGACGGCTGACCGCGCCGGGGGCCAGAGCCGTTCCGGCGTCCACCAGAATGCCGTCCCGGTTGACGATGTACCGGCTGGAGAGCGGGGCGCTGCCCCGGACGGCCAGGTCGGACAGCGTTTTCAGAAAGCTGGGGCAGCAACTCTCGTAGTGCTCAAAGACCACGATCTCGCCGGGGGCGTGGAGCGCGGCGTAGAGGTCCTGCAAAAAGAGCTTTTCGGCGGCGGGGTTCGCGTAAAGCGCCAGGTCGAGCGCGGCGATCTGGTCGTTTTGCAGCAGGCCCCGCGCAGCCATGCAGCGGGCGGTCTCCTCCAGCGCGAAGTGCCGCCCGGTGCCGGTGCCGCCGCTCAGCAGGATGACGTTCCGGGCGGCGGGCGGTTCGGTGCCCAGCACAAAGGGGCGGCGCATGGCGCGGACGACCGCGTCCACAAAGGCGTCCTGCCCCAGCACGGTCTGCCGGACTTCGTCGGCCAGCCCCTCGAAGTTGCCCAGATGTTCGGATTTCACCTCGGTGGTGCCTTTGGCCAGCAGACCGTCATTCTCCATGTCCCGCAGCATCCGGCGGCTGTCGGCCAGCGCAGCCTCGGCGGCGGTGTCCTGCGTCTTCAGCTGGGCCGACTGGGCCTTGAGCATCGCGTCCAGCTTCTTCTGCTGTTCCAGAAGCGCCGCGTTCAGGTCGTTCAGCGTGCTGTTTGGCTGCTGCCGGGGTTCGGCGGGAGTGCCGGGGGCGGCCTTGAATCTGCCGCCCGGCCCGAAGACTCCATTCATCAGGGTCTCCCAATCGTCTGTGTATGCCATGTCATCGCCTCCGTGATCGGTTCATTTCTTTCAGTATAGTGTACCGCAGCCCCATTTGCAAGGAAACTCTTGCAAAATCCGCGCAAGCCGGGTACACTAATTTCAAAAGGCCTGCCTCCGGCGAGGGCGGGAATGTTAGGATAAAGGATGAGAGTCAATGAAAACGCCTGCACAATGGAAAGCATGGTTCGAAAGCGAGGAGTTTGCCCGTCAGACCGGCTATCAGGGGCCGCTGGGCGCGGCGTATTCCCCATCGGGCACCCACCTGCGGCTGTGGGCACCCACGGCGCAGTCGGTCCGGGTCGATCTTTACCGGAAAGGCGACGGCGGGGCCTGCATCGGCAGTCTGCCGCTGAGCCCGTGGGGGCAGGGCGTCTGGGGCGTTTACCTGCCCGGCGACCAGCACGGGAAGTATTATCATTTCAACGTGACCACCGAGTGGGGCAGCGTGACCACCGCTGACCCCTATGCCCGCGCGGCGGGCGTGAACGGGGCGCGGAGCATGATCGTGGATCTGGCCCGCACCGACCCGCCGGGCTGGGAACAGGACAAACGGCCGGTCATCCCGGCATCGAAGCGGAGCGTCTGGGAGGTCAGCGTCCGGGATTTCTCGCAGGACCCGGCCAGCGGGGTGCGCAATGCGTGGCGGGGCAAATTCCTGGCCTTTACCCAGCAGGGCACGACCCTGAACTGCGACGGCGTCCACCCCACCTGCCTGAACTACCTCAAGCGGCTGGGGGTGCGCTATGTCCAGCTCATGCCCATCTTTGATTTCGGCAGCGTGGACGAGAGCCGCCCGCTGACCCGGCAGTACAACTGGGGCTACGACCCCACCAACTACAACGTCCCGGAGGGCAGCTACTCCACCGACCCCGCCCGCGGCGAAGTCCGGGTGCGAGAGTGCAAGCAGATGATCCAGGCCCTCCATGCGGCGGGCATCGGTGTGGTGATGGATGTGGTGTACAACCACATGTACCGCTTCGACAACGTGCTGAACCGGGCGGTCCCCCTCTATTATTTCCGCCAGAACGAGGACGGCAGCCTTTCCAACGGCAGCGGCTGCGGCAACGAGTTTGCCAGTGAGCGGCCCATGGCCCGGAAATACTTTCTGGATTCGGTGCTCTACTGGGCGCAGGAGTACCACATCGACGGCTTCCGGTTCGACCTGATGGGCCTGTACGATGTGGAGACGATGAACCTGCTGCGGGCCGAGCTGGACAAGCTGCCCGGCGGGCGGGACATCCTGATGTACGGCGAGCCGTGGCAGGGCGGCAGCAGTGCGCTGCACCGGTACGAGGCGAACAAGAACAATCTGGCCATGCTGAACGACCGCATCGGCATCTTCTGCGACGACACCCGCGACGCCATCAAGGGCGGCTGCTTCAATGCGCGGGAGTCGGGCTACGTGGAGGGCAGGCCCGGCAGCTTCTGGGACATCGGCGGGGCCGTGGCGGCATGGTGCCGCAGTGATAAGTTCCCGCCCCACACGCCGGGGCAGATCGTCAGCTATGTGTCCGCCCACGACAATTTCACCCTGTGGGACAAGCTGCTCCTGGTGCGCTACGAGCGCCCGGAGTTCGGCGCGGTGGACCGTGCCGCCCTGGCCCAGAACCGGCTGGCGGCAGGCATCTACCTCACCTGCATGGGCCTGCCCTTCTGGCAGGCAGGCGAAGAGTTCGCCCGCACCAAAAAGGGGCAGGGCAACAGCTACCGCTCCTCCCCGGCGCTGAACCGGCTGGACTGGAAGCGGGCCGAGCAGTTTCATGGGCTGGTGGACTATTACCGGGGCCTCATCGGGCTGCGGAATGCCTTCCCACGGCTGGGTGCGGTGGACAGAGCCAGCCCCAACGCCATTGCATTTTTTGATTTGGAACAGCCGCTGGTGGGCTGGCGTCTGCCTGCCCTGCCCGGCGATGGGGCGTGGTGGGGCGCGCTCTGCGTCTACTACAACCCCACCGAACAGGAACAGCCCATCCGGCTGCCCGACGGACGCTGGAAGCTGCTGAGCGACGGCGCCTCGTCCAGCCTGTGGCGGGGCGACAGCCGCATCCTGAGCGGCGAAGCGGTCCTGGCCCCGGTCAGTGCGACCATCTTCGGCTTGGTATAAACAGCGATCCCCCGGCCAGCGGGTCACCGCCAGTCGGGGGATTTTTGAAGAAGAAAGGGATCAAATCCTGATAACGCCTTGCGGCGGAGGATGGCTCAGTTGTTGGCCGAACGCTGTGCGGCGGTGTTCGACGCATTCTTTTCGCCCAGCGTCAGCGAGACGGTCTGCATCTGGCCGTCGCGGGCAACGGTGATGGAAAGGGTGTCACCGGCCGTGTGCTGCTGCATCAGGGTGCCAAGGTCGTCCTTCTGGGCGATCTCGGTGCCGTCGATGCTGACGATGCGGTCCCCAACCTTCAGACCGGCCTTGTCGGCGGGGCCGCCCTGCACGACGTCCACGACATAGACGCCGTAGGCGTTGACGTTGAACTGGGCCGCCGTCTGGGCGTCGGTCACGGCGATGTAGGTGATGCCCATATACGGCCGGCCGGAGACGTAGCCGTTCTCCAGCAGGTCCTGCGCTACCTGGATGGCGTCGTTGATGGGGATGGCGAAGCCCAGACCCTCCGCGTCCGAACTGGAGGACTTGGCGTTGACCAGACCGATCAGCTCACCGTTCATGTTGAACAGACCGCCGCCGGAGTTGCCGGGGCTGACGGAGGCATCCATCTGGATCAGGGACATGGTGTTGGTGGAGCTGGTGCCCTGGATGGTCACGCTGCGGTTCAGTGCGCTGACGATGCCGCTGGTGACGGTGCCGCCCAGCTCACCCAGCGGGTTGCCGACGGCCAGGACGCTGTCGCCGACCGACAGGCTGTCGCTGTCGCCGACGGTGGCGGGGGTCAGGCCGGTGGCGTCGATCTTCAGCACGGCGACATCGCTGGTGTCGTCCTCGCCCACCACGGTGGCGGTGTAGTCGGTATCCCCGATGGTCACGGTGATCTGCGATGCACCGGAGACCACGTGCGCACAGGTGAGGATATAGCCGTCCGAGCTGATGATGACGCCGCTGCCTGCGCCGGACTCGACCTGATTCTGGCCGTACCAGGACCACTGCGAGTAGACGACCTGTTCGGTGGTGATGACCACGACGCTGGGGCTGACCATCTCGGAGACCTGCGAAGTAGTCATGCCGCCGGACGCGACGGCGGTGCCGGAGGCCGCGCTGCTGTCGGTGCGCTCCACCTGCTGGATGACGACCTTGTTGCCTGCATTGCCGACCCGTGCGCCCACGAAGCCGCCTGCAAAGCCCATGACTGCGGCCAGCACCAGCGCAACGGCGCT
>OGIR01000281.1_pt1 | contig 48435 bp, 47 predicted proteins | sample 1571831 | NCBI WGS metagenome assembly OGIR01 (sample SAMEA2582124, study PRJEB24529) | metagenome | biome: Human gut stool | place: China | collected 2011 | reverse complement strand
CTTCGGCATACTTGTTGGTAAGGCAAGACCCCATGGCTTGCATTACTTGGTCACTGACAAAGTTTTCGGATGCAATCAGCTCGATACCTTTGAGCTGGCGTTGATGCTCTTTTTCGATGATATCGAAAATCAAATCGTCTCTTTTCATTTCTTTTTATAATAAGTTTATGTACGATATTCGATTTAGAGTTCACAAAGTTAAGAAATTTTAGGTTAGAAGGAAATAAATTCGGGAAAATCTTTCGCTACTGTGATAATTTAAAAAATAACTCCCAATGAGAAGCTGAGTACGTTTTTATGACGGTTGATAACAATGCCTTTTTCGTGGGATATTTCTCCGTTGATGTTCTTTTCGTAAATGATTTCTTTTGATATGTTGGTCAGCCCTATTTCGTAGCGGAAATCAAAAAAAATATTCGAGATATTTACGCCTAAACCGATGACACTGCTCACATTGATGGGGTGTAACTCTTCTTGAATATTGTCATGCCCAAAGTTGGAGAATTCTTCTTTCGTCTTTCTCTTCCAGATATATTCCAGTTTGGGACCGATGAAGAATGCCATGCCGTATGGATGACTTTTGACGAAGCTGTATCCATACAGCAGGGGGATTTCCAATGAATGGATGGTGGAACGGATAGTGGCAAAATCGGGTGGGAGAGTTTCGTTGTTTTGATTTTTGTCGAAAGTGATATCTCCTTTGTTTACGTTATAAGTAAACTCGGGTTGGATGAAATGGCGTTTCATGTTGAAACGGAAAAACAAGGCGGCAAAATAGCCTACCTTGTAGTTGTTTTGTATGTCTTCAAAACGTTGCCCGTCCAGTTGCAGGCGACTGGTGAAATACATGGAGGAGTTAAATCCTGCTTTCAGGCCTATGTTGACTTTAGGCTCTGTTTGGGAGCTCTGCTTCTGTTCTTCTGCTTTCAGGACAGACGTGGAAAGAAACAATGCCGATATGAGCAGGAAATTTTTCTTCATCTATTCTTTTTTCTTTTTTTCTACTGACCAGCCAAATTTACCGATCTTGGTACCCAAATCAAAATATCCGCCGTGTACATATACCAATGGGTTGCTCCCGGCCAGTTCGAACTTTCCTGTTTCTTTATTCAGATATTTGTCATCCGCTTTTACGTTCACTACATCGGCAATGAACATATCGTGTGAACCCAGTGAAATGATTTCCTTCACACGGCACTCGATGCATAGTGGAGATTCTTCAATGATGGGTGCACTTACCATTTTTGCCTTTCCGGGGGTTAGTTTCATTTCTTGAAACTTATTATAATCTCTTCCGGAGCGCACACCGCACCAATCGGTAGCAAAAGCCATATCCCTGGTAGTGAGGTTGATGACAAACTCCATATTGCGTTTCAGAATGGGATAAGAGTGACGTTCGGGGCGTACGGATATATAACACATGGGTGGGTTGGTACATATTGTACCTGCCCACGCCACTGTAATGATATTATATTCTTCTTCCGTACTTCCGCAACTCACCAGAACAGCCGGCAGCGGATAAATCATGGTTCCCGGTTTCCAGTCTTGTTTCATAATAACTTAATTGCTTCTTTGCTTTGTTCTTTTTCGCAATAGTGGCATTTCAAAATACCGTGTTCCTTGTCGATGACGTGAAACAGGGTTGCCATCGGTTCATTATTGGTGATACATTTGGGGTTGGCGCATTTCACGATGCCGCGTAACTCTTCGGGCATCAGTACCTGTTTCTTTTCCACTACTTCATAGTCACGGATAATATTAAGTTTCACGTTGGGGGCAACTACCGACAGGCGGCTGATCTCTTCATCCGTAAAGAAACGGTCGGCTACCTTGATGATACCTTTCTTACCCAATTTCTTGCTCTCGAAGTTGTTTCCGATAGTAATGTTTGAGTCAGAATTCTGTAATCCGAGCAATGCAACTACAGTAAACAGTTTGTCGGAAGGTATATGGTCTATAACAGTTCCGTTCTTTAAAGCGGCGACTTGTAATTCTTGTTTGTTCTTTTCGCTCATAGTCTTTTCGTTTTTACTTATTACCATCTTCAATTACATCATCCAGTGTAATGCCCAATACATCGCAAAGGATGGCCTGGCGTGCATACAGTCCGTTTTGTGCCTGCTGGAAATAGTATGCTTTTGGATTTTCGTCCACATCGTATGCGATTTCGTTTACGCGGGGCAGCGGGTGAAGAATGCGCAGGTTGGGGCGGGTGTGTCTCAACATTTCATTCCTTAATATATATACGTCTTTCACGCGTTCATACTCCATCAAATCGGTGAAGCGTTCGCGTTGCACACGTGTCATATACAGAATGTCGGCTTCGGCAATAGTATCTTCGTTGAAGTCTGTATATTCCTTATATTTAATACCGTGTTCGCGGCAATATAGCTTATACTCCTCGGGCATTTTCAGCTCTTCGGGAGCGATAAAGTGAAAAGTCGGGTTGAAATGGCGCATGGCCATCAACAGGGAGTGAACGGTTCGTCCGTATTTCAGGTCGCCTACCAAATAGATATTCAGATTTTCGAGAGTGCCTTGTGTTTTGTATATGGAATAGAGGTCTAGCATGGTTTGTGAAGGATGCTGGTTGGCTCCGTCTCCGGCATTTACAATAGGCACCGGGGCAACTTCGCTGGCATAGCGCGCAGCTCCTTCCAGATAATGTCTCATTACGATAATGTCGGCATAGTTGCTCACCATCATAATTGTGTCTTTTAATGTTTCGCCTTTTGAAGAACTGGTAACTTTGGGGTCGGTGAATCCGATAACCCGTGCTCCCAAGCGGTTGGCTGCTGTTTCAAAACTGAGTCGCGTTCGGGTGGATGGCTCGAAAAAAAGAGTGGCTACCACCTTGTTGTCCAATAATTTACGGTTAGGTTTCTTCTCAAACTCTTTTGCCATTTCCAACAAATAGAGAATTTTCTCTTTGGAGTGTTCGGCAATAGTGACTAAACTTCTATTTTCCATACCTATTTGTATTTATAATTACAATTATACGGAGCGTAAAGGTATGAAAAAAAAATAAAATGACGAAGCTTCTAAAGATATTTAGTTGAACTTTGTTAGAAACGCCTTCTATCTCAAAGTTTTTCCTTACTTTTGCAGTGATAATTACTAGAAACAGACATGAGGAAGAAGTTTATTTATGTACTTTGGGCGTTGGTAGCCTGTGTAATATTAGCTATAGCCTTCATTTTTACCGCGATAGCCAAGGGGTGGATTGGTTATGTTCCTCCTATCGAGGAGTTGGAGAATCCGAACTTGAAGTTTGCAACCGAGATTATATCCGATGATGGCAAAATGCTGGGCACTTGGTCAATCAGTAAGGAAAACCGTGTTTTTGTGGGATACGACCAGTTGTCACCTAACTTGATTCATGCCTTGATTGCTACCGAGGATGAACGTTTTTCAGAACACTCAGGAATTGATGCACGTGCGTTTATCCGCGCATTGGTGAAACGCGGTATTTTGATGCAGAAAAATGCGGGAGGTGGTAGTACCATCACGCAGCAGCTGGCCAAGCAGTTCTATTCTCCTACAGCAGACAATGTGATGGAACGTCTGTTGCAGAAACCTATCGAGTGGGTAATTGCTGTGCAACTGGAGCGTTATTACACCAAGGAAGAAATCCTGACCATGTATCTCAATAAGTTTGATTTCCTTAATAATGCTGTGGGAATCAAGACGGCAGCAAACACTTATTTCTCTAAGGAACCGAAAGACCTGAAAACGGAAGAGGCGGCAACGCTGGTGGGTATGTGCAAGAATCCTTCGCTGTATAACCCGAAACGTTTTAACGAGCGTTCCCGTGGGCGTCGTAATGTGGTGCTTGATCAGATGCGAAAAACCGGTTATCTAAGTGATGCTGAGGCGGATTCGCTGAAGAAGTTACCGTTGGTGTTGAAGTATCGTCGTGTGGACCACAAGGAAGGTTTGGCAACTTACTTCCGTGAATATCTGCGTGGCGTAATGACAGCCAAGGAGCCGAAGAAGAGTGAATATCGCGGCTGGCAGATGCAGAAATATTATGAAGATTCTTTGGCGTGGAAAAATAATCCGCTGTTTGGTTGGTGTGCCAAGAATAAGAAGAAAGATGGTACGAACTATAATATATATACAGACGGACTGAAGATTTACACCACACTCGACTCACGTATGCAGCGCTATGCCGAAGAAGCTGTGAGTGAGCACGTAGCTAAATATCTGCAACCGCGTTTCTTCAAAGAAAAGTCGAAGAAGAAAACAGCTCCGTTCACTAGGAATCTGACTCAGGAAGAGGTAAATACTATCATGACCAGAGCCATGAAGCAAACCGACCGTTATCGTATTATGAAAGAAGCCGGATATTCGGAAGCTGAAATCCGTAAGGCGTTTGATACGAAGTATGAGATGTCTGTATTCTCATACGAGGGAGAGAAAGATACTATTATGACACCGATGGACTCTATCAGGTATTACAAGCATTTTCTGCGTGCCGGATTCATGTCGATGGATCCCACAACCGGATATGTAAAAGCATACGTGGGAGGACCTAATTATAATTATTTTCAGTATGATATGGCTATGACAGGACGCCGCCAGGTGGGGTCTACCATCAAACCTTATCTATATACGCTGGCGATGGAAAATGGTTTTTCTCCTTGTGACGAGGTGCGCCATGTGGAACAAACGTTAATAGATGAAAACGGACGTCCCTGGACTCCGCGCAATGCCAACAAGAAACGTTATGGTGAAATGGTGACAATCAAATGGGGGTTGGCCAATTCCGATAATTGGGTAACGGCATATCTGATGAGTAAGTTGAATCCTTATCAGTTGGTTCGTTTGATTCATTCGTTTGGTGTATTGAATAAGCAAATAGATCCGGTGGTGTCATTGAGTCTCGGTCCTTGCGAAATATCGGTAGGCGAGATGGTCAGTGCCTACACTGCGTTTGCCAACAGAGGAATCCGCACTGCACCGTTGTTTGTCACTCGGATAGAGGATAACGAGGGAAATGTACTTGCCAACTTTACTCCTCAGATGGATGAAGTTATCAGTGAATCGAGTGCATATAAGATGTTGGTAATGCTGCGTGCGGTTATCAATGAAGGTACGGGTGGACGCGTTCGCCGTTTGTACGGCATTACTGCTGATATGGGAGGTAAGACGGGTACTACCAACAATAACTCCGACGGTTGGTTTATGGGCTTTACGCCTTCATTGGTTTCCGGTGTATGGGTGGGCGGTGAAGACCGCGACATTCATTTTGACACGATGGTCAACGGTCAGGGGGCTGCCATGGCGCTGCCGGTATGGGGACTCTATATGCAGAAAGTATATAAGGATAAAAGTTTGGGATATTCACAGGAAGAACGTTTCAATATACCCGAAGACTTTGATCCTTGTAAGGATACGCTGATGGATAACTCTTCGAGCAGCGAAGACAATACCGGCTTGGATGCTATTTTTGAATAAGTGACAAAACTTCTTCCTTTGCCTTTAAGACTTTGGAAATTATAAAGTAAAGCCCGTGTGGATGTGATAATTCTGCGGGCTTTTATTGTGTCTGCAGGTGATGGGTGTGTTTTTATTATTTTCTTCTTTGCAACGCATAGCTAAAGATTGGTTTTAAAGAGAAAAAACGAGTTTTTTTTGGAAAGTCCCCATAAATTCCTATATTTACGAAAAGGAAAACTTTAGTTGAATATGAAAGGAGGAGGTGATGGATAAAAATATAACTCTGTATCAGATAACCAATGTAATGGCTGAGAAAGTCTTTCAGAAAATAGACCATTTTAATAAGGGACGCAGGGAAGACACAGGATATTATGCGATTAGCGTTTCTACTCCCTACCGTTCTTATTATGCTTTGTGGCGCATCTTTCCTGATAATAGCCATTCTCCTTTGTTTGTACGCACTCTGGCTGTCACTTTCGATGATGCTGCCGAACGTGCATTTTTGTATTTGCAGAATTGTAATATCATGCTGAAGGTAAAAGATAACAGTTTCTTTGAGCCTTATTACGGCTCTTCCGAAGATATTGTGGCTTTCGGTAAATACAGAGGCAAACGGTTGGCCGAGGTGTATTATGTCGACCCTAATTATGTGTTATGGCTGGCTCATAAATTTGAAGCCCGAAATCCTCGCGATAAGAAGCTGGCTGTGATTGCCAAAGACTTTGCGGTGGTGCATTATGATACTGTGATTAGAAAACATCATTTGTCCGGCGGAAGCCGTTTCATAGGCGGAAAAGGAGAGAAGCTGGTCGATTTGCACTTGGAGGTACTGGGGGTAAGATTGCAGTTGGATAGCTACAAGACTCATGACTATTATGTGGATCAAAGTGTGTTGGCGGCAGATGCGGACGGCAATCGTTTTTCCTTTGTTATAAAAGCAGCAGCACCTAGTCTGACACCGGATACATTGAATTGTTATACCAAGAAGATTAATCAAAGGGATACATTATATATTAAGTCGGCCAAAGTGCTGTCACATTATGAAAGCAGAGGAGTTAAATGTACCCGCATCGGTTATCTTAAGTTCAAATAGGAATATTTTGTAGGGGCGACGTTTGGTCGCCCGAATATACAAATGGATGAAATAATCAAAAAATCATCCGTTCACTTTTCGATAGTCGGCAAGAAACTTTTCCAGTCCGATATCTGTCAGTGGATGGGTCAGTAATCCTTTGATAGCAGACAGAGGACAAGTTACTACATCTGCGCCCACTTCAGCACATTGCAATATGTGCAAAGTGTTGCGGATGGAAGCGGCCAGGACCTGTGTTGTGTAATCATACGTCTGATATAAATCGACAATCTGGGCAACCAGCCCCACACCGTCGCTACAAATGTCATCCAGTCTGCCCACAAACGGAGACACATAGGTTGCTCCCGCCTTTGCAGCTAGCAGTGCCTGCCCTGCGGAGAACACCAGCGTGCAGTTGGTGCGGATGCCTTTGTTGCTGAAATACTTGATGGCCTTGATACCGTTTTCAATACAAGGCACCTTTACTACGATGTGTGGGTTGAGGGCGGCAAGTTCTTCGCCCTCACGAATCATTTCTTCATAGTCGGTGGCAATCACTTCGGCACTGACATCCCCGTCCACGATATTACATATCTCGATGTAATGCTTATGTTGGTTTTCAACTCCTTTAATGCCTTCTTTAGCCATTAAAGATGGATTTGTAGTCACGCCATCCAATACGCCCAATGCGTTTGCCTCGCGGATTTGCTCCAAATTGGCTGTGTCAATAAAGAATTTCATAACTTTTCTTTTTAGATAATTAAAATCAGGTTAGCAATAGAGTGCTAAGCTACTGATATTAATGATAATAAACAAGCAAATGTTCCGATTAATTCATTATGAATTTAAAACGTGCCTAAATTTGAATAACCTTAGATATGTTATAGCAAGAGTGAAGAAGAGTTGCCAATGGTAGGAAAGGTGAAATCAGAGGAGAGATATTCCGCGGCGAATGTATTCTCTCTTCATATCTTCCGGCTTCAGTACTTTGTTGTCAAAGGTCAGCAGGTCAATATCCAGTTTTACTATTCCTTGTGCCTTATCTCCGGGAAGGCGTCCGCTGTGTCGTTCCAGTTCCTTGAACAGGTTGTGGACGGACTCGGATGACAGAGTGGTGGTGAATCTTGCCAACTGATTGCTGAAAGGAGAATGGAATCCGCTTCCGATAGCTTGCGTTTCCATAAGTTCGCCGAAATGAATGTCGGGGAAGGCTTCACTCAGAACTTTTCGTGCATCCGAAAGCTGTGTGAAACGGTTTGTGTTAGAGCCCATACAAAGCAAACAGTGGTGTTCGTTCATAACATTTATTGCATTTATGCTGCAAAAGTAAGAAATGTTTTTGTACTTTTGCGTGATTATATAAAAGAAATAGAACCATGAAATTTATCGGAATTATTCCTGCAAGATACGCCTCCACGCGTTTCCCGGCTAAACCTTTAGCCCTTTTGGGAGGCAAACCTGTGATTCAAAGAGTTTATGAACAAGTGGCCGGTGTTTTGGATGAGGCTTATGTGGCTACAGATGATGAACGTATAGAAGCTGTTGTAAAGGCGTTCGGAGGTAAGGTTGTGATGACTTCCATCGACCATAAGAGTGGCACCGACCGTTGTTATGAGGCTTTTACCAAGGTGGGACAGGGTTATGATGTCATTGTCAATATTCAGGGGGACGAACCTTTTATCCGGCATTCGCAACTGGAGGCTGTCAAGTCTTGTTTTGATGATGCCTCCACGCAAATTGCTACTTTAGTGAAACCTTTCACTCCCGAAGATGGCTTTGCAGCGTTGGAGAATGTAAATTCTCCCAAGGTGGTAGTTAACAAGAATATGAACGCATTGTATTTCAGTCGCTCTATTATCCCTTATCAGCGTAATGCCGGAAAGCAGGATTGGCTGGCAGGACATACTTATTACAAGCATATCGGTCTCTACGCTTATCGTGCTGATGCGCTGAAGGAAATTACTGCTCTTCCACAATCTTCACTGGAATTGGCCGAATCGTTGGAACAGCTCCGTTGGTTGGAGAATGGTTATACAATTAAGGTCGGTATCAGTGAAGTGGAAACAATAGGTATCGATACTCCTCAGGATTTGGCACGTGCAGAAGAATTCTTAAATCAGCAGGAGGCAAAGAACGCATGACTTTAGACAGAACAACCCCACCGGCTATCCGCCAGCTAAGTGAATTCAGTATCTCACTTCCTGAACGGAGAGTGATGAAGAATGGTATGCCGCTGAATATTATTAATGCCGGAACAGAAGATGTTGTCCGTTTTGACCTATTGATCGGTGGTGGACAATGGCATCAGGAACAGCCTTTACAAGCGATGTTCACCAATCGTATGCTACGTGAAGGGGCAGGAAGCATGACTTCGGCGCAGATTGCCGAGAAACTGGATTATTATGGGGCTTGGTTGGAACTTTCTTCATCGGTGAATTATGGTTTTATTACACTTTACTCATTAAATAAGTATTTCTCCCGCACTTTGTCTGTCATTGCTGAAATGGTGAAAACGCCACTTTTCCCTATAAAGGAGCTTTCGGTGGTTGCGGATACCAATAAACAGCAGTTTTTAGTCAATAGTACGCGTGTGGAAATGATTGCACGTAAACAATTGAATCGTGCCTTGTTCGGTGCCGAACATCCTTTCGGACGTTATGCGGTGGCTGAAGATTACGATCGTATCACCCCTGAAGTATTGCACGATTTTTACCGGAAGTACTACCATTCGGGTAATTGCTCAGTTTATATATCGGGAAAAGTCACTCCCGATATCATTCGGAGCGTTGAAGAGAATTTGGGTAATGAGGCATGGGGAGAGGTGAAAGATAAACCTGTGATGCAGGCAGTTGTACCCCGAACTACTTCTGAGAAACACCTCTTTGTCGAACGTGAAGATGCTCTGCAAAGCTCCCTCAAAATGGGAAGTTTTGTGATGGAACGTCATCATCCCGATTTTTTGAAGGCGAGAGTGATGGTGACTTTGTTTGGAGGTTACTTCGGTAGTCGGCTGATGTCCAATATCCGTGAAGAAAAAGGATATACTTACGGTATTGGAGCGGGGATTGTATCTTATCCTGATTCGGGAATTTTAATTATCAGTACTGAAGCGGCGAATGAATACATTAATCCCATTATCACCGAAGTTTATCGCGAAATGGATAAACTTTGCAATGAGCCGGTGCCGCAAGAGGAACTAGAAATGGTGAAGAACTATATGTTGGGCGATTTATGCCGTTCATATGAAGGTCCATTCTCCCTGTCGGATGCATGGATTTATATTGAAACGGCAGGATTGGACGATAAGTTCTTTATCCGTTCGTTGGATGCTATCCGTGGAATCACGAGAGAGGAAATACAGAGATTGGCACAGACTTATTTCTGCAAAGAAAACTTAATAGAGGTCGTTGCGGGTAAAAAAGTGTAATAACTTGCAACGCTGAAAGCAGAAAGTAGTATCTTTGACTATCTTATCTATTATTTAGAAACGAACCAATGAAGAAATACGCATATATATTATTGATTTTGGCTTCGGTCAGCACAATGGCTACCGCTCAAATAAAGATAGGCAACTATTCTTTTAAGGATGGAAGCGAGTATACAGGAGAACTGAAGGGCCGCAAACCTAACGGAAAAGGAAAGACAGTCTTCAAGAATGGAGACATTTATGAAGGTCAGTATGTAAAAGGAAAACGCGAAGGTGACGGAACCTATACGTTTCACGACGGAGAGAAATATGTGGGGCAGTGGTATCAGGACCAGCAGCATGGCAACGGTACTTTCTATTTTATGAACAACAATCGTTATGAAGGTATGTGGTACACCGATTACCAGCAAGGTGAGGGTACTATGTATTATTATAATGGCGACATCTATGTAGGCAATTGGTTTCAAGACCAGCGCAGCGGTAAAGGCTCCTATACGTGGAAAGCCGGTGCGCAATACGTGGGTGAGTGGAAGAATGATAAGAAAAACGGTGAAGGTACGATGGTATGGCCCGACAAATCAAAATACGAAGGGCAATGGAAGGATGATATGCGTGACGGAAAAGGTACCTTTGTATATGTAAATGGCGATAAATACGTAGGCGATTGGAAAGCAGATGTGCAGGATGGCAAAGGCATTTATTATTTCCATAGCGGAGATCGTTATGAAGGTGATTATGTAGATGGTGAGCGTACAGGCGAGGGTATTTATTATCATAAAAACGGTGATAAGTATGTCGGCACATTTAAAGATGGGGAGCAACACGGAACAGGTACATTTACTTGGGCAAACGGAGCAGTGTATGATGGCCAATGGGTTAATAACCAGCGTAATGGCAAAGGTCATTATGTTTGGGCCAACGGTGATGAGTATGAAGGTGACTGGAAGAACAATATGGCCGACGGTGAAGGAGTCCTTCAAATGAAAGACGGAAGTTGCTATAAGGGTCATTTCTCTAAAGGGAAAGAAGATGGCAAAGGTGTGCTGGTGGATAAAAACGGTGTACGTTTTGACGGATTCTTCAAACAGGGAAAGAAGCATGGTGCTTTTGTCGAAACGGATAAAGACGGAAAGATTATCCGTAAAGGCGTATATAAATTTGGTACATTGGATGCCTCTCAAAAATAAGGATATGTTAGACTTAGAACAAATTACCAAAAAAGTACGTGAAATAGCACTCCAAGGGGGTGCTTTTCTTCGTAATGAGCGTAGTAGTTTCGACCGTGGCAGAGTGGAAAAGAAAAATGCTCATGATTATGTGTCTTATGTGGACAAGGAATCGGAACACAGAATTGTAGCGCAATTGCGCGAACTGGTGCCTGAAGCAGGCTTCATTGCCGAAGAAGGTTCAGGCAGTCTGACTGACGAAGAGTATTGCTGGTTGGTAGATCCGTTGGACGGAACCACCAACTTTATCCATAATAATGCACCCTACTGTATCAGCATTGCTTTGAGAAACCGCGAAGAATTGCTGGTGGGAGTGGTATATGAAGTGTGTCGTAATGAACTTTATTGGACATACAAAGGTTCGCCGTCTTATCTGAACGGTAGGGAAATTCATGTGTCGGATGTAGCGGACATGGATGAGGCTTTCGTTGCGTTAGGATTTCCTTACAATTTTCAATCCTATAAGCCACTTGCCGAGCATATAGTGCATAAACTTTATGGCAATGTAGGCGGTCTTCGTCTACAGGGAGCTGCGGCTGCTGAATTGTGCTATGTGGCAGCCGGGCGCTTTGAAGCCCGTATAGAAGGGTTCCTTGGTCCATGGGATATTGCTGCCGGCTCAATAATTTTGATGAATGCAGGCGGTAAAGTGACTGATTACAGTGGCGGAGAGAATTTCTATAATGGTCATGAGGTACTTGCAACCAATGGAAAGTTGCATAATGAGTTCTTGAAGATAGTAGGAAAAAGATAAATACTTCGTTTTTTTCTAGTTCGTTACAAATATAATGATTATTTTTGGAATAATCTTATAATCCGCTAAGAATAAAAAGTTTATGCGGAAAGTTTAAGAACGAGGTAATGAGTTGGCGACTGTTCTGATTTCTACATACTTGCATAATTTGCATTGATGTACAACTCATCTTGGAACAAAGGTACAACTTTTTTATGAACGAGCAAAAGGACGGTGCATTTTTCATTATTGCAGGATAAAATTTGATTTGGTCTATCATCAATCTGCGATATATATGAGTTTCCCGATTCCGTCATTCGCCCCTTTCCTTTGCTCGTCTGCGAAGGTAGTACAATAGCCCTTGAAAGTTGAAAGGTCGGGCGGTAAACCGTTTCGGTCGGAATCTTCCTCCTGCGGAGAGTATTCAGCCCGAAAACCTTTCCCCTTTCAATGTCTGTACTCAGAAATGCAGACGGCAACGGAAATGAACGACTGACGAAAATGTAGAAGAAGATAAACAGACAGCATACAAATGGATTCTTACATTGATAACCCATTTGTATGCTGTTCTTGCTTCTATCCGTAGGGGCACTATTATTTTGCAATAGATGAATATAGGGCAAGCGGTAAATTTCACTCCCTCCAAAAATATAGATAGGTTTATCCGCTACCATTCATCAAGTGCTTGCCGTTGTACTCCCGTTTCAATGCCTGCTCAATCTCACTTCGCTTGTATAGAACTTTGCCACCGAGCACATAGTAAGGCAATGTGCCATTGCTTCGGTATTCGCTCAATGTCCTTCGGCTGACTTTAAGCATATACGCCACCTCCTTGTCGCATAGATACTCATCATCGTGTTGTAATGCCGCACCATCTTTGGGCATACTATCGAGAATCTCCGATAGTTGGTCGATACTCTCGTGAATGGACTGCATCCACGCATCGTCTTTAGTTCGCATCTCCTGATACATAGTTCAAATGGTTTTATTGTTATACATTAATTAGATTTCTCGCCCTTTCCATTTGGCTTCTTTTCGTCTGTCCTCCACCTTCGTAATAATGCTTTCCACATCTTCGGGTAGGTAGTATGTGCGGTTGCCTATTTTGGTGTAGGCAAGCGTACCGTTATCACGCAAGGTCTGCAATGTACGCTTGCTTATCTTCAATCGCTGACAAACATCCTGATGGTCGAGCCAATTGTTTGTCTTTTTCTTCCCGTTCTTGACAACGGGTGAATTTGATACTCGCAGAATGAACTGCTCAATCTTCGTGGCAAATTCCTCGAATGCCTTTCTCTCAAAAATGATTAAATCCATACGCTCCTATTTTTATTTGTTTTTAATATTTTCAACCTTTTGTTCCGCTAAGATATAGTCGGTATAAGTCCCTATCCAAGCGTTTTGAAGATGTGGCAGTATGTGGCGTTCATTTGGCACTCTCTGGCGTCATTCTCCACTCTGCCCACAGCAATAATTTGTTTCATTTCCATTAGCCATTGCCGTATCTTCACTGCAAATAAAAGCAGGAAAAAGCACACTGCAATGGATGTGTCTATACGTGTCATAGGCTGACATATCATTGCATATTCGGTGTTATAAATAGCACCACTTAATCCTTTTATATTCTTCATCATTGTTGTTTTTCTTTTCATCGTTATTTCGTTTTCTTGGTGCGAAGTAATAGATAAGTTATCACACCTCAATCATACGGTGAGCCTGTTGCAGTATGTGGCACTGTTCGTGGCACTCTTAGATGTGTATAGTGATACATTTCTAATCATACATCACATTGTAACCCATATTATAATAAGAATATTCCCCAAGTGACTATCCTCTTCGGATCTTGTCCGTTTCATTGTCGTTTGTCAGACCGATGCTTATCCGTCCGCCAAACTTCTGCTCCGAACAGCCGAAGCGGATAGCCACTAATCAGCCATAGCAGGATAGCGGATAGACCAACTCCCGACACTTCGGTAGTCCGTCTATCCGCTATCGTATTTAAGCCCTTAATTCTCTCAAATAAGCATTTCGCCCTAATCCATCATACCCCGTTCAAGTCGGGAAGAATTATGCAGTCGGCACTGCTAACAAATCACGCTGAAAAGCAATACAATTCATAATTGCCTACATAGACCTAATTAGTTGTGGTAGAATTGTATGCATATTTTCTTTGCAGCAGATAATCGGTCAAGATTGTGCACAAAGACCATAGTATTAACTTTCAAAACATTCAAAAAAATGAGTAAAAAACAGACTTTAAGTAAAGCCGAGTTGCAAGAAATGACAGGCTTGGATTTCTCCGAGCAGAACTCGCAAATAGAAGAGAGCCGAAAGAAAAGTATTGATGCCGCATTGAAGAATTTCTCTATTGAAAACATCAAGCCACTTCCTCTAACATCAGTAGTGGAACAAGCCCAAACGGAAGCAGTGCCTTCCGTTGCAGAGGTGGCAGATGAAGTCCCACCTACCAATGTAGTAGAGGAACAGCCACCGACACTACCCATCCAACGCAGAGTGAGCAGTAAGCAACGCAAGCTCTCGTTGGAGGAGTACCGCAACACCTTTATGCGACCTTACAAGATTGAAGACCGCAAGCCGGTATTCATTAGTGGCAAGTTGCGTAAGATGCTCGACAAGTTCGCCTGCAAAATCGGTGAGGATAGAATGAGTATGTCGGGACTATTGGAGAACATCGTTCGTCATCACATCGAACTCTATTTAGAAGATTTCGAGCATTGGAAAGGGATGTAACTTCTTAATCCATTCAAATTAAGAACTATTCCAACGGCATTTCATTTTGAGGCACTCAAAATTGATTGACCTTCGGTTGGTAGGGAAGCAAGTTTATGTTTTGGGCAGACCAAAACCACTTGCTTCCACTCCCGAAGGTCGCAGAAGAGTACATCCCGTTGGTCTATCAAGTAAACAATGTATGTATCATTTCAAAAAAGAGTAATCGTATGAAACGAAGTATCAATAACAAGACACTCAACAAAGGAGGACGACCCACGAAGAAGTTGTCCGAGAAACGCAAGTACCGCATAACGGTAAAGATGGCAACCGAGGAGTACTATGCAATGAAACTGAAAGCCAAGAACGCCGGAGTCTCGGCAAGTGAGATTGTGAGAATGGCTATCCGAGATTGCCATATCAAGGCACGCCTGACAACCGAACAAGCGGACTATATCCGCAAGTTATGCGGTATGGCAAACAACCTCAATCAGCTGACACGCAAGGCACATCGTGAGGGCGTAAGGCTGCATTATGGGCAATGCCAACATCTTCTGCTCTCTTTGGAAAACATTATAGACCATATCAGCCTATGATGGCGAAAATAGTAAAAGGCTCAGGAGCCAGAGGAATTGTCGATTATATCCTCGACAAGAAGAAGCAAGCCACGCTTATAGATTGTCAAGGTGTATTGTTCAATGATAATGGCACGATAGCCAAAAGTTTTATCGCTCAATCTCGTCTTAATCCGCGAGTGGATAAGTTCATCGGACATATCTCACTCAGCTTCTCAAAGCAGGATTTACCACGCTTAACGGATGAACTTATGATACAAATAAGCCGAGAATATATGGAGAAGATGAGCATTCGTGATACGCAATATATCATCGGACGACACTATGATAAAGAGCATCCGCACGTTCATATAGCCTTTAATCGGGTGGATAATAACGGTAGAACCATCAGCGACAAGAACGACCGTTACCGCAGTGAACGCATCTGCAAGGAACTGACACGCAAATACGGACTATACTTCGCAAATGGTAAGGAACAGGTAAAAACGCACCGACTGAAAGAGCCTGACAAAACCCGTTACGAGATATACCAAGTTCTCAAACGGGAAGTTGCAAGATGTTCGGATTGGACCACACTGCTGAAGCGCTTGAAAGCAGAAGGAATAGATGTTCGCTTCAAGTATAAGGGTAATACTAATACTAATGAGGTGCAAGGTATCATCTTTACCAAGAATGGCTACCACTTCAACGGCTCGAAGATAGACCGCAGTTTCAGTTATTCAAAGATTGACAAGGCTCTGAATGGAAACAACCAAGCGGAATATCAGCGAGAATATGAACCGCATCATATGCAGATAAGCCATTTCGAGAACAAGGAATCGGAGCTTATCAATGGTGCATTAGGCTTGTTGGACTTCACATCTTCTCCAGATGCAGATAGTCAGGAAGAAGCTGATTTCCGCCGCTTAATACAGCAGAAACCAAAGAAAAAAAGAACAAGAGGATTCAAACTCTAATCATTAACCACTTAAAAACAGAACAATATGCAAGAAAATAATTCAATCATTATCGCAATGTTGGAGGAGTTGCTGACCATCAGCAAGAGCCAACAAGCAGGACAAACAGTAAATGCCAATGTAGATTTGACACCTATTAAGGAGCTAATTGAGAATGGCAATCAAGAAAACAAAGAGTATTATGATGCTAAAACCAACAAGCTTGCAGGATTTGTTGTCAATGAATTTAGCAAGATAAACAAGCGAATGGATGGCATCAGTGAGCAGGAGCAACCCGACTTTGAGGGCGTAAAACAACAGCTTGCAGAGGCTATCGACAAGATGGACGAGGTAAAGGTAAAACACAACATTGACGAGAAACGACACTCGTTTGCTCTTTACACAAAGGAATCTTGGATTCTTTTGTCAATGATTGTCATGCTATTGGCATCAGGTGCATCAGCAATATACCACTTGTCAAGACCGAATGTTCAGAGGGATGATGATGCCCTCAAATATCGCTATATCAAGATGAAAGGCGATGCATCGGCTGAGCAGATAGCGACATTGGAGGACATTTTTGAACTCAACAGAGATGACCAAAAGATTGAGCAGATGCGTGAAGATGTGGAGACCTACGAAGAGGCTGTCCGCAAACAAGCCGCCCTTGTTGAGCAAGCAAGACTCAAGGAGCAGGCTGCAAAGGAACAAGAATCCAAAGCCAAGTCCATCAAAAACAAGCAGGATAATAGTAAGGTTAAACAAAATAAATCAAAACCCTGATTGTGATATGGCAACAGTAAAGATTAAGTTCCGACCATCAACGGTTGATGGCGGACAAGGCTCAATTTTCTATCAGGTAATCCATAATCGTGTAGCCCGTCAGCAAAAGACGGGCTACCGTCTCTACGGCTATGAGTGGAACAACCACTTGTCGGAAGTGGTATTACCTAAGTTCAATGAGAACAGGAAACGCTATCTATCGGAGATTGGCGACAAAATCCGAATGGATGTAAAGCATTTCCATAAGGTCATCGCTGATTTTGAGCATAGCGGTTGTGATTATACCGCAGATGATGTGATAGCGGAATTTGCATCGGATAACCCTGAAAATTTTCTCTTCCCATTTATGGAGGGAGTCATTGCCAATCTGAAAACGTTGGGTAAGATACGCACATCGGAGACATACGCTACGACCCTTTGCAGTTTCAGACGTTTTCGAGAAGATAGGGATGTGGTATTGGACGATATGGACTCCGATATGATGATGGCATACGAAGCATATTTGCGTAATAATGGAGTAAGCCCCAATAGTTCTTCATTCTATATGCGCAATCTTCGGGCTGTGTATAATCGTGCTGTAGAAAAGGGATTGACCTCACAACGCTTCCCGTTCAAGCACGTCTATACGGGAGTGGATAAGACTGTCAAGCGAGCCGTACCATTGAAAGTTATCAAGAAAATCAAAGAGATGGACTTTTCAATGAATCCGACCTTTGATTTTGCCCGAGATATATTCCTTCTGAGTTTCTATACCCGAGGTATGTCATTCGTGGATATGGCATACCTACGAAAGAAGGATTTGCAGAACGGTGTTCTGTCATACCGCAGACGCAAGACGGGGCAGCAACTGTTCATCAAGTGGGAGAAATGTATGCAGGAGATTGTGAATAAGTACGACACTTCGCAATCCAATTACCTGTTGCCAATCATCAAGCCTTTCGGCGATATAGATGAACGCAAGCAATATATCTATGCAGCTCATAACATCAACCGTTGCCTGAAAATCATCGGTAAGGAGTTAGGATTATCCGTTTCGCTTACCCTGTATGTTGCCCGTCACGCTTGGGCGAGCATTGCCAAGAGCAAGAATGTACCACTGTCGGTTATCAGTGAAGGTATGGGGCACGACTCGGAGGCTACCACACGCATCTACCTTGCATCATTGGACACCGTAGCCATCGACAAGGCGAACAGTATGATATTGAAATCTCTATGAGTGAAGGATTGTTGAGCGAATGAAAAAATCTCTTGATAAGAGAAATGATTACCGTTGCAAATTTACGAAGAATAATATAATCGGAATCAAAAAAGGAATTAAAAAAGCAGGTTGATTTTCATTTTGTTTTGCTCCACAAGTCTATTGTTGAGCAAATTCCAATGTGTCAACCTGCTAATAGACTCATTCATAGAATAGACCTACAATATGAATTGCTCTTATCAAGAGAAGTTTACTCTTTAGCTTCTTTATATAGAATTAAAGAACTATAAACCTGATGATTGCCACTCCAATTAAGTAACCCATAAACAATTGGCGACCAACAGTTGAAAGAGCAACGAGAAATTAGAAACGAAACCAGAGAAAAGTATTGCGATGCAATTACCCTCTATGCCGAAACCGGTCTTTCCATAAAACAAATATGTGAGCAGACTGGGGTCGGCTTTTCCGCATTCAGTTCTTACCTCTCTACTAATTACCGCGACCTAATCCTCAAACGACATAATCTTACGGGATTTAAGGATGTCAAACTTCGAGGCAAACGAGGTCAGACCACTGCCGCCCATTACAAATACAAGGATGCCATAACCGCTTGCGACAGTCAGGAGTATATCGAATACAACATCTCTCAAATCGCCCGCATATTCGATGTGGATTGTTCCTCATTGGCAAGCCAATTACGCAGACATTACCCCGATATTGTACCACGCAGGGAACAGAAACGCAGACGAATGGGTATTACCATCAATCTGCAGTATGGAGTACGCAAGTGGAGTAAAGAGGGATACGCTAAGGCAGTGGAGATGTTGCAAACATCTGATATGACCATCGAGGAGGTTGCTAATACTTGCAATGTATCATATACGGGATTGCGTGAACACGTTATCGCCTATTATCCACAAATAACATCAGCGAGGGAAATCAAACGCAACAATGCTACAGGGCAGAAAATACGAGGTGAACGCAATGGCAATTGGGCTATACACGCACCCGAAGAAGGAACTATTGAAAAATATGAGAAAGCCATAGAACTATATCGTACCACATCGAAAGATGTGCAGGAGATAGTCCGTATAGTCGGGGTAAATCTCGGTGGATTCCGCCATCATTTGAGAACTTGGCATCCCGAGTTGATGGTTCTTAGACGGGGCTTTGACGAAGGGGTGGCATTGGAACAAACCAAACGTTATAAGAAATCTTCTGCCGAGAAATATGCCAAGGCAATCGAAAGATTACAAAACACCGACTTGCCAACGGCAAAGGTCGCTACAGAGTTCGGATTGAATCCCGAAACATTCAGGATGTATCTTAGGGAGCATTATCCCGAATTGACGGCAGCCCGTGGAATGACAAAAGCCGTCAATGGTAAAACAGTATCTAAACGCAGTGCTGAGAAATATGCGGAGGCGTTGCATTTGTATGAGACCACTTCGGAGTCGTTGAAATCTATTGCCAAACGGTTGGGACTTACCTATAATAGCGTAGGTGGTTTCATACGCCGTAACTATCCGGAAGCCATCGAAAAGCACAAATCGTTGCTTGTATCCTGTGAACAGATGTTTGCCAAAGGGGTAGAAATGTTGAAATCAGGAAACGCCACTATCCATGCCGTGATGAACGAGTGTGGCTACAACGAACATTTCAGAACATATATAAAAAGCAAGCATCCCGAACTACTTCATCGTAAGACGGAACGCAAGTCGATACAGAGGAAACAGAAGACAGCAGACAAATATACAGCGGCTATCGAATGCATGAAAAACAGCACCGATACGATGAAGGATATTGCAGAACGATTTGGGCTTAACATCCATTCATTCCGTAAATATCTCTATAAGTATACTCCAGAAATTGTAAAGTCAAGAAACAATAAGCTGTAAAAGTCAAAAGAATGGGGTTAATATAGAAAGTGCGGAGCGGAATGGATTGTTGAGCAAATGAAAGGTCTCTTTGGAAGAGTGATTTATGCGACATACTGCTATTGATTACGAGTAGGTTATTTGAACAGTCTCGACATAATTTGCTCAACAATCCACATTGCCACTAAACAAAATCTGAATCGAGCATAACATTTTTTAGTGTAAATTGGTGCTATTTGCCGAAAAATGTGTAATTTTGTATCGGTAATCATTTCTCTTCCAAAGAGATAAGTTCTCTCTTCCAAAGAGAAGTGACCTATTATTTCGATTTATGCGCATTAAGAAATATTGTATAACGCTGATTCTCTTGCTGTTTGGTGTAGGTGTTGCGCATTCGCAAGAGAGACACACGGAAATCTGTATTGACTTCCGTGTGAACAGTACTGTCATAGATTCCGCCTATTCGGACAATGCCGCCCGTATGCAGGAGATCTTGGAGTTCCTACGAACTATACGCCAAGACAGTACAATCAATATCATTGAAGTATCCTTCTGCGGAGCAGCTTCTCCCGAAGGCAGTTATCAACTCAACCGCAAGTTGGCACAAGGCCGTCTATCGGCACTTGAAAAGTTCATCCGCAGTGAGGTGGACATTCCCGACAGCCTTATTACCCATAATGACACCTATATCCCGTGGGATTATCTCAAATCGCAGATTGAGGATTCGGGACTTATCCGCAAGGATGAAGTAATTGCCATCTTGGAGGAAGAAGCCCGATTGGTGGCCTATCATCACCCGAATACGCATATCGACAACCGTGTCGTAAAATTGAGAGCATTGGACGGTGGTAAGGTATGGCAGCAGATGAACAAACTCTTCTTCGAGCAGATGAGAAATGCTTGTGCGGTATTCGTAACCTACAAGAAAGAGTTGCCACCCGTACAAGTGCCTATAATCGTACCTGATACCATTAAAGTAGAGCCTATAGTTGAAGCCGTTGAAATTGTGCCCGACACAACGGCTATTATAGAAACGGGTATTCCCGAAGTGGAGGAATGGAGCCGCAAACTCCATTTGAAAACCAATGCCATAGGTTTAGGGATGGCTATCGCCAATGTTGCAGCAGAAATAGACTTGGCAAAGCATTGGTCGTTTACGCTTCCTGTCTATTATTCGGCGTGGGACTATTTCAAATCGACTATCAAGTTCCGCACCTTTGCTGTTCAGCCCGAGTTCCGCTATTGGTTGTCGGAAGAGAATGACGGATTCTTCGCAGGAGCACATTTCGGCTTGGCATACTACAATTTTGCTTTTGACGGCGATTACCGTTACCAAGACCATAACCGTGAGACACCTGCCATCGGTGGAGGTGTGAGCATCGGTTATCGTCTGCCCATCAGCAAGAACAACCGTTGGAGAGTGGAGTTCTCACTCGGAGCAGGTGTCTATTCAAATCACTATGACAAGTTCCACAATACCCCACGCACAAAAGACGGTCTGATGATAGAGAGTATCAAGAAGACCTATTGGGGTATCGACCAAGCAGCGGTATCGTTCTCCTATTCGTTTGACTTAAAGAAGAAAGGAGGCAAGCAATGAGAAAGATTCTATACCTTATTATATGCCTGCCGATATTGCTTCTTTCGGCTTGTGATGTTCACGAATGGCCTGAGACTCCCGAATTTGTAAAGTGTCATCTTCGCCTCAATTATGAAACAGATATGACCGAATGGGAACATCTCTACGATGGAACATTGGTCATTGAGCAGGGATATGGCGAGACATACGACAATCATCGTGATTATGGTAAGATACGCTACATCGTCCGTACCTATCCCGTATCGGAGAAAATGCGTACCACATCGGACTATACGCAGGAGTTCGTATTCACGAAAGATATATCAGAGGGTTATGACCACGAAGTGACGCTCGACCTTCTACCCGGCAACTACAATGTGATGGTATGGTCGGACTTGGTGCAGACAAGCGGAGACAGCCATTTCCACAATGCCGACAACTTCGCAGAAATCAGACTGCAAGGCGACCACAAGGGCAACAATGATTATCGGGATGCCTTCCGAGGCTCAAACAACATTTCCCTCGTAGCGGATATTATGGAGCATCTGCCCGACACATTGGATATAGCGATGCAACGTCCTCTTGCCAAATTTGAGTTCGTAACAAACGATGTGGTGGAGTTTATAGACAAGGAATCTGTCCGTGTCGCCTCAAAAGCCAACGGAAACAAGGCCGCATCAAACGATGATACCCCGACAAGAGCCGTAAATATCGAGGATTACAAGGTGGTGTTCTACTACGTGGGATTTATGCCCGATGCTTACAGTATGAATACCGACAAGCCTGTGGACTCTTCTACGGGAGTGATGTTTGAATCCACATTGAGAAAGCTCTCAGAGTCGGAGGCTACGATGGGATTTGACTATGTGTTTGTGAACGGCAAGAAGTCGGCTGTAACGGTACAGATAGGTATTTACGACAATGAGGGTGCACAACTCTCCTTGACCGAGCCGATAGAGGTACCGCTCAAACGTAGCCACCATACCATAATGACGGGTATGTTCCTGATGTCGGAGGCATCGGGAGGTGTTACCATCAATCCCGACTTTGACGGAGACCATAACCTTATTTTCCCCTAACAGATAGACATAATGAAGAATCTACTACATAACATACAGATATTGGCGATGCTTGCCCTGACTATGGCTGGCATACAATCTTGTTCGGATGAATTGCACGATGTAGGCGATGTTCAGGTGAGTTTCACCGCCACACTCCCAACGGACACCCGTACCCGTTCATTCGGCAAGGCGGAACAAGTAAATACCCTTGAAGTCGGCATATTCAAAAAGGGAGTTGCCGATGTGCATACCAACAGCGGTGGCAGTTGGAACTACTATGAAATAGACCGTCAATCGTTCCCGATAAATGGCACTTCGGTAGATGTGCAGCTTACATTGGCACAGGAGCAGACATATAGTTTTGTCTTTTGGGCGTATGACAGCAATCAGAACATCTACAACATAGATGATCTGACAGCCATCGAAATGAATACCTTGCCTAATACGATAACATTTACCCAAGCGGAAGCCGCAGACGCTTTCTTCGCCACAATGGAAGATATTACCATTACAGGAAATTGCAGTTACCCCGTTGAACTTGTCCGCCCGTTGGCTCAAATCAATGTGGGGACTACAGTAACACCGATGCAAGCCGTATTCAAGGCAAATGATGTCCCCGATACTTTCTATCCGTTCACCAATACCGTAAGTGGAGCAGCCGAATTTACTTGGAAATTCAGCGAAACCACATCCGAGACATTCTCGGCTGACGGCACAGAATATAACTATCTCGCTATGGGCTATGTGTTTGCCCCGACCACAGCCACAAATATTTCTGCCGAACTGACCTTGACCAATGGAGACACAAGCAAGACGGTAGAATTTCCGCAGGTGGAGATTGAGGCAAACCAAAGAAGCAACATCGCAGGAAATTTTACCCCAACAGAATAAGAGATTTTCAATATAAGTATAACCCTAATAACGAGTTAAAAGCCGAACAGAAAAGAACAAACAAGCTAACACCGCAAAGGTGAGGAACAGTTCCGAGACCTTTACCCTGCATCAGCAGACAACGACAGATTGAAAATAATACTCGGTTCTGCATAGACAGAACAGCCCTCGACAATGGGTGCGACATCCACAAGGGATGTGGCAAACATTAAGAAACAAGAAAATCAAAATAACTATTTGTATAACAATTAAATTTTTCAAAGATGAACAAGAAATTATTCTTAGGTATGTTCGCAGCAGCAGGTATGTTGCTGGCAACATCGTGTTCGAATGACGAACTGGATATGGTTCAGTCAGGAAACGAGGCTCAGGTAACGTTCTCGCTTGGTCTTGAAGGTGGTATCGCTACCCGTGCTATCAGTGATGGTACAAAAGCAGACAAGTTGGTGTATGCTGTTTACAAACTTAATGCTCAAGGGCAACCTGAGTTGCAAAATGTTGTAGGCTCAACCAACGGTCAGTTTGTAAAGACAGACTTCAAGTCAGGTGACAATGTATCTATCACACTTGCCAAAGGTCAGACTTATCAGGTTGCTTTCTGGGCACAGGATGGCGATTGCAAGGCATATGATACAAATGATTTGACAGCTGTAGAGGTAAAATACCAGAATGAAGATGGTACAAACGCAGTGAACAACGATGAACTTCGTGATGCATTCTTCAAGATGGTTGAATTTGAAGTGGCAGGTAACAAAACCATCGATGTCGTTTTGAAACGTCCTTTTGCTCAAATCAATGTAGGTGTGGATGCTGAAGATTGGGCAGCTGCTGTTGCTTCTGGTATTGAAATTGAAAAGTCGGCAGTAGTTGTTAAAAATGCAGCTAATATTATCAACTTGCTTACTGGTAAAGTATCAGGTAATGAAACAGTAGTGACTTATGTATCAGATATCATTCCAGATGAGACTTTGTATGTTGAAACTGATGCAACAATAGACGGCAAAGAGGCTTATAACTGGCTTTCAATGAGCTATATCTTGGTTGCAGACGCTAGCGAAACAGATGAGGACAATGACGACACAGTAGGTGATGAAAGAACCACATTGGAAAGCCTCCAATTTACATTCTCACCTAAGAGTGGCAATGATATTGAGTTCAATCAGGGCTTGAACAACGTTCCTGTACAGCGTAACTGGAGGACAAACATCCTCGGTAAGATTTTGACAGGCGATATTCAGTTTAACATTACTATCGACCCTGTTTATGATGGCGATATCATTTACCCAGATAATGAAGGAACATTTGCTGAGTTGGAACTGGCTGCAAGTATGGGAGGTACAGTTACTTTGGATGAAAGCTTTGAAATGCCAGAAGAAAGACCATTCCTACAAGTTTCTGCGGACTTTACTCTTAACATAAATGAGAATGTCGATTTTACTACTGGTAGTGCTGCTAATTATGGTATTATTGTTGCCAACGGTACTACAACTATCAACGGTGAAGGAAACATTAAATCACAAGGTGGCGGTATTGGTATTACAAACGGTGCAAGCCTGGTTTTCAACAGTGGTAACTTGGATGTAAATACAACAAGTACTTCTGGTCGCTATTTGTTCTATCTTGAAGGTGAGGGAAGTACTGCTACTATCAATGGTGGAAACTTTGACTTCAATAAGACTCAAAATCAGAAGAGGGCCTATATTTACGCAAGTACAGGTACTATAGTATATGTAAACGGTGGTACTTTTGGTAAGGCTTCTACTCGTAGCGGATATACTGATGGTATTTTAGGCGAAGGTACTGTAATTATCAAGGGCGGTACATTCGGTTTTGACCCTAAAAAATGGTTGGCTGAGGGATATAGCACTATTAAGGAAGGAGACAACTATGTCGTTGTTCCTAAAATTGTTGCTTCTTTGGCTAATGTAACAGAGAATACCACAGTGACATTAGAAAATAATGTAACCGTGTCTTCTGGTACAACTATTCAGACACAAAACGCATCGGCTGATATAACCATTAATGGCAATGGAAATAGTATTATTTCTACTGCTGAATCTGCTGCTGATTTTACTTGGGACGGTGGTACCATACCTGCTATGTCAACGATTCTTTCTTCAGAGAACGGAAGCACTGTTACTGTAAATGATTTGACATTTGGAGGTACAATGTCTGCATTAATGCTTGGACATTATCAGAATGCTACATACAACAACTACAATACTGTATTGAACAATGTAGATGTTATTAATGCTAAGGTTGTATCGTTTAGTTCTAATGTTTCTCCTGCTGTTTGTGTTTATGGAACTACAACTCTGAATGATTGTGAAATCACCGGTACAACACTTTCAGAATTGGATACAGACCCAATGTGGCCTGTATATGATTTAGTTGGAGTAAATTATTCAACAACAACTATCAACGGTGGAAAGATTGGTAGTATCTTCACTTGGAATCAGGCAGCTCTTGTTATTGATAATGGTGCAGAGATTGAGAAAATTGTTGTTAGAGGTAATATGAACACAACCAAACCAGAATGGTGTATAACAATCAAAGCTGGTACAACAGTCGGAACAATAGACCTCTCTGCAATTACAACAAATTCAAAAGTAAATATTACAATTGAGACAGGTGCTACCGTTGGTAAGATTGTAGCTAATGGTGTAGAGTATGCTTCAATTGATGAGTTTAAGAATGCTTAATTAACGACAGAGACTCTATCATCCCTTGATAGATATTTACATATAAGACGTTAGTTCGAGACCTGCCGTTCGTGAGAATAGCAGGTCTCTTTTTGCGCTATTAGCATAGCCCTTTTGGTGAAATCTGATGCCTGATACTACCTAACGATAGCAGTATGCTAACCCCATTTTCTTTTCGTTGGCACAAACACTCCAATACCTTTTCTCTTATCTTGCTTGCCTCATAGGTGTTCAACCTAAATGCAAGAGCAATGACCACTTCAAGATTGTAAGATGTAGCCCAGCTTTTAGGCATTGCCAAATCGCATCGTTGAGTGATTACAGGGCAGAGTGTTCCACTCTTATATATTGCTTTGATGGCAGCTCGGAGTGTCGGGGCTATTACCCCGAACAACTCCATCAATTCCATTTCAGACATCCATACATCGCCATCGGGAATGCTCACATCGCCCGATTCATTGATTGTTATTATTGTTCGTTCCATAGTTACATTGCTATTGAGATTTCACAGAATGATTGATTAAGCCTATTGCCAAACATCGTCAAATCTTTGTCGATTTTCTCGGTGGTAATTTTCGCATATCGCTGTGTCGTGGTAATGTTCGTATGCCCCAATACTCGGCTTACACTCTCAATAGGAACGCCCTTGCTCAGAGCAAGCGTAGCGAATCCATGGCGACTTGAATGGAAGGAAATATCCTTTGAAATTCCGCACTCTTTTATCATCTTTTTCAATGGTTTACAGATATTCCAGTAGTTGAGATTCGGGAATACCAACTTGTCCTCCTGGAATCTCTCATATCGCTTGATTATCTGCAATGGAATATCCAACAACTTAACTTGGAAATTGACCTTTGTTTTGTGTCGCTTGGATAGAATCCACTTTTCACCGTTAATCTCTACAATATCATCGGTGGTAAGTTCTTTAATATCCACGAATGACAAGGCTGTAAAACTTGCGAATACGAACAAGTCTCGGATATAAGCCAACTTCTTATCAGCAAACTCGTGTGTCATTACAGTCTTGATTTCTTCTTCGGTAAGGTATTGTCGCTCCTTGATATTCTGATTTACCCGATACTGAGCAAATGGATTTCTCGGTGTCAGACCGTTATAATGAGCCTTTGCCACGATTGTTTTAAGCCACATACAATGAGACCACACACTGCCATTGTGCAACCCTGCATCGGTAGAAAGATAAATTTCGTACTCCTTGATGAAGTCGGGAGTAAGTTCAAGCATAGAAATATCACTTCGCTTGTAGCACTTCTTGATAAATTTAGCCAAATGATTTCGTGACCTTACACGCACCTTATAGGAACCATCTGCACGGTCAATGCCGATACGCTTCTTGAAACTCTCGTTATCCTTATCAAATGCACCAAGCAGTGTTTCGTACTCCGTTCCTATACCCTGATAGGCATTGCGAACCATTTCAGCAGTTACATAGGCTTCTCTATCCGAAATGCGTTGATAGTGCTTGATGATTTGAGCCTTGATGTTATCCAAAGCCAAATTGATGTCCCGTGCCTCCTTGCTCTTGCCTTTTGCTCGGTTGCCTTTGGCATCCCACATTGTTTTTGCAATGGTCAGTTTGCAACTGAATTGAGCCACCGAACCATTGATTGTAACTCGTCCCATAATCGGGACAATACCGTTTTTCTCTTTGCTTCCGTTCACGTAGAACAGCACCTTAAATGTACTTCGCATAATCCAACTCTTTTTGGTTACAAAATTAGTTATCAGCGAGTTGTACATTGTTATGCAGAATGTGGCAGAGAGTAGAAATAAACTCCAACGACCTATAAACTCACCTCGTTATCGGGTAATGATTTGAAAACCGTCCGCTCTCATTACCTTTCATTTCCTTGCACTTTTGCATCGGCGAGGCTTTCATCAAAAGTCCTCATAAGTCATTGAGCACCAGTGCTGCCATCATTATTTTCCCTCATTCGTTAGATTTTTCCAGAGATATATTGTATATTTGTCAAGTAAACGTGTGACAAATAGAACATGGATATATCTATTATCTTTCAATTTTTAAAGGAACTGGCTGCAAACAACAACCGTGAGTGGTTTCAGGCGCATAAAGAAGAGTATTTGAGAGCACAGGCTGAATTTGAACAATTATTGACAGCTGTTATTGCACGAATCTCTTTATTTGATGATAGTGTCCGTGGTATAGAAGCCAAGGACTGTACTTATCGTATTTATCGAGATACTCGTTTTTCGGCAGATAAGACTCCTTATAAAATACATTTCGGTGGCTATATCAATGCCCATGGCAAGAAGTCGGACCATTGTGGCTATTATCTTCATTTGGAAAATGGAAACAGCATGCTTGCGGGAGGAAGCCTTTGTCTTGATTCTAAAGTACTGAAAGCCGTCAGACAGGCGGTATATGACAATATAGAGGAGTATAGAGCTATTGTAGAAGATCCTGCATTTAAGCGTTATTTCCCCATTATTGGCGAAACACATTTGAAAACAGCTCCAAAAGGATTTCCTAAAGATTTTGAATATATAGATTATTTAAAATGTAAGGAGTTTACTTGCACTTACATGGTACCTGATGACTTCTTCATGACACCTGATTTGATGGATAAGGTGGAGGACGTCTTCAAGCAATTGAAGCGTTTTGCCGATTTCACAAACTTCACTATTGATGACTTTGAATAATAGAAAGTAACATTAACCATTTAAATATAAAATTATGGTAGTAGATAAATTTGAAAATCTGGAAAAGTATGCTTCATTAAATCCATTGTTTGCAGAGGCAATCAAGTTTTTGAAGACAACCGATCTGAATGCTCAGGAATTGGGAAAAATAAAACTGCAGGGTGATGACCTGGTGGTTAACTTTTCGCAGACCAACCCCAAGACTAAAGAAGAAGCTAAACTAGAAACGCATAATCGTTTTATTGATATACAGATACCTTTGTCAGGAGTAGAAGTGATGGGATATACTCCTCGTGAGGATCTGCCTGAGGCTGAATATAATGCTGATAAAGATATTTCTTTTTACCATGGGCTGGCTGAAAGCTACATTCCTGTAAAGCCGGGAATGTTTGTAATCTTCTTTCCTCAAGACGCGCATGCTCCGGGGGTCACACCGGATGGCGTGAAAAAAGTAATCGTAAAAGTATTGGTGTAAAATAAAGGAAATGACTAACAGTATTAATTATCATATTATGGAAAATACAACTCCCAAATTAGGAATTATTGAAAGTGATCCATGGCTGGAGCCTTATTCGGCTGCCATTGAAGGACGTCATCAGCATGCAATCGACAAAGAACTTGAACTGACAAACGGCAAATCAACACTTTCTGACTTTGCAACCGGTTATCTTTATTTTGGTCTGCACCGTACTAAAAGAGGATGGGTGTTCCGTGAATGGGCACCGAATGCGAAAGAAATCTATATTATTGGAGATTTCAATGGTTGGAAAGAGAATGGCGATTATCGGATGTATCGCGTGAAGAATTCTCCCGGAGTGTGGGAAGTGGAACTCAATCCTAATGCTGTAAAGCATGGTGATTTGTATAAATTGAAAGTCCGTTGGAACGGTGGTGAAGGTGAGCGGATTCCTGCATGGGCAACTCGTGTTGTTCAGGACGAACAGACAAAGATATTCAGTGCTCAGGTTTGGGCACCGGAAAAACCTTATAAATTCAGAAAAAAAGTATTCCGTGCCAAAATAGATCCATTGATGATTTATGAATGTCACATTGGTATGGCTCAAAATGAAGAGAAAGTAGGTACTTATAATGAGTTCCGTGAGAAGATATTACCAAGAGTGGCAGCCGACGGTTATAATTGTATTCAGATTATGGCCATTCAGGAACATCCTTACTATGGAAGTTTCGGCTATCATGTATCCAGTTTCTTTGCTCCGTCTTCTCGTTTTGGTACTCCCGAGGAATTGAAAGAACTGATTGATACTGCTCACAGAATGGGTATAGCCGTTATTATGGATATAGTTCATTCTCATGCAGTTAAGAATGAAGTAGAAGGATTGGGCAACTTTGCCGGAGATCCGAATCAATACTTTTATCCCGGTGTGCGTCGTGAGCATCCGGCATGGGATTCATTGTGCTTTGATTATGGTAAGAATGAAGTGATACACTTCTTATTGTCCAACTGTAAATATTGGCTGGAAGAGTTTCATTTCGATGGTTTCCGTTTTGATGGTGTGACTTCCATGCTGTATTATAGCCACGGTTTAGGTGAAGCATTCTGTAATTATGGTGATTATTTTAATGGCAATCAGGACGATAATGCAATTTGTTACCTTACATTGGCCAATAAGCTGATTCATCAGGTGAATTCTAAAGCTATCACTATTGCAGAAGAAGTATCGGGCATGCCGGGGCTGGCTGCACCTTACCAAGACGGAGGATATGGTTTCGACTACCGTATGGCTATGAATATTCCTGATTATTGGATTAAGACAATCAAAGAAAAAATAGACGAAGATTGGAAACCGAGCAGTATGTTTTGGGAAGTGACCAACCGCCGCAAGGACGAGAAAACCATTTCGTATGCCGAAAGTCATGATCAGGCTTTAGTAGGAGACAAGACAATTATATTCCGCCTGATAGATGCTGATATGTATTGGCATTTCCAGAAAGGAGACGAGAATTATAACGTACATCGCGGTATTGCTCTGCATAAGATGATCCGTTTATTAACAGCATCTACCATTAACGGCGGTTATCTGAACTTTATGGGTAATGAGTTCGGCCATCCTGAATGGATTGATTTTCCGCGCGAAGGTAATGGATGGTCGCATAAATATGCACGTCGCCAATGGAACTTGGTAGACAATAAAAACCTGTGTTACCATTATTTGGGTGATTTTGATTCGGCTATGATACATACCCTCAGAGAGATGAAGAATATACAGGATACTCCGGTGATTGAAGTATGGCATAATGACAGTGACCAGGTATTGGCATACCGTCGTAAGAATAATATCTTCGTTTTCAATTTCAATCCGACTCGGTCGTTTACAGACTATGGTTTTTTGGTTCCTTACGGAGCATACGAGGTTGTTCTCAATACCGATGCAAAAGAATTTGGAGGTTTTGGCTTGGCAGACGATAGCATACGACATCTGACCAACTTTGATCCTCTTTATAAAAGAGAAGGGAAAGAATGGTTGAAACTGTATATTCCGGCTCGTTCAGCGGTGGTTTTGAAAAAAGTGAAAGAATAATTTTATATGAGTAGCAATACCAATTTGTCCTATAAAAGAGCCGTTCGCATCCTCACGGGTGCGTGCGGTCTTCTTTTCTCTGCTTTCAGTTTCATCTATCTTTACCTGTTTCAGGGTGATGTATTGGGGGCATTACACTATTCGTTGTCTCAGGGAAAGACTCATTATTCGCCTTTGGCGGGAGCCATTATCATTACACTTGTCTTATTAATATTCAGATGGGGGATAAATGGCTTGTTGGGGTTGAAAGGTTCGGTAAGGTCACTTTCATATTTCCCTTCCTGTCTATTGTTGGGAGTGCTGACGGATGTGAACCGTTCTCTTTATCATGGTGGAAACTTTGCGGATAAATGGTTATGGCTGTTACCTCTTTTACTTATTATGTATGTCGGAGTTGTGTTTGTGCTTCGGCGAATATTTCGTCATTGGCTGGATCATGAAAGTTCTATAATTGGGCTGATCAACTCTAATTTAGCTATTTTGCTGATACTGTGTCTGATGACGGCGTGTATCGGCAATTCGGATATTAACTTTCATCATGAGTTGGCTATAGAGAATGCCATCCGAGAGAAAGATTATAAAGCTGCACGCAAAGTGGGATACGAATCTTTGGACCCAAGCCGTACGCTTACCGTGCTTCGGGCATATGCCTTGTCGCGTGAGGGAACGATGGGCGAGCACTTGTTTGAGTATCCTCAATACTACGGTTCGGATGGTTTGCTGTTTTCTTCGTCTTCGCAGGGCACCTTACGATTGGATGCAGACAGTTTGTACAATTATCTGGGAGCTAAACCTTATACGGCAGAAAGTACGACCGATTTCCTTGCCCGTATTTGTCGGGATGAAGTAGGGAAACATACCGCTTTGGACTACTATTTGAGTGCTCTGCTACTTGATAAGAAGCTTGATAAATTTGCTTCTGTCGTGGAAGACAGCTTTTTTGAGCAAGATACATTACCCCGTTATTACCGCGAGGCGATTATGCTTTACAAGCAATCACACCCCGCTTATCCGCGTGTTCTAAATGATACGCTGATGATACAACGCCTGCAAGAGTTTGATAAACTTCAAAAGGAATATACTTCACCGGTAGAGCAGAAGAACCGTATGCGACGCGAATTTGGCGATACCTATTGGTGGTATTACCGTTATCAATAATATTTTTGGGAAATCATTGGTACTTTCCCATGCTTTTTTACTACTTTTGCAGACTCTAAAAAGGATTGTAAAAATAACAATATAGCAATGGCAGTAGAATTAAAAGAACTTACCAAAAGAAGCGAGAATTATTCTCAGTGGTATAATGATTTGGTGGTAAAGGCGGATCTAGCCGAACAATCACCTGTGCGCGGATGTATGGTTATTAAGCCTTACGGATACGCCATTTGGGAAAAGATGCAGCGTCAGTTGGACGATATGTTTAAAGAAACAGGTCACGTTAACGCCTATTTCCCGTTGCTGATTCCTAAATCCTACCTTAGCCGTGAAGCCGAACACGTAGAAGGCTTTGCCAAAGAATGTGCAGTAGTGACTCACTATCGTCTGAAGAATGCAGAAGACGGTTCAGGAGTTATTGTTGACCCGGCTGCTAAGTTGGAAGAAGAATTGATTATCCGTCCTACTTCGGAAACTATTATTTGGAGTACATATAAGAACTGGATTAATTCATACCGTGACCTTCCCATTCTATGTAATCAATGGGCAAATGTAATGCGCTGGGAAATGCGTACCCGTTTGTTCCTCCGCACGGCAGAATTTTTGTGGCAGGAAGGTCATACGGCTCATGCAACTCGTGAAGAAGCAGAAGCGGAAGCACAAAAGATGCTGCATGTTTATGGTGATTTTGCAGAAAAATATATGGCAGTTCCGGTTGTCAAGGGTGTGAAATCGGCTAACGAACGTTTTGCCGGTGCACTTGATACTTATACCATTGAAGGTTTGATGCAGGATGGAAAAGCATTGCAATGCGGTACATCCCACTTCTTGGGACAGAACTTTGCAAAAGCATTTAATGTTCAGTTTGTTGATAAGAACAATAAACTGGATTATGTTTGGGCTACTTCATGGGGGGTATCTACCCGTTTGATGGGTGCGTTGATTATGACTCACTCAGATGATAATGGTTTGGTATTACCACCGCATTTGGCTCCGATTCAGGTAGTTATCGTTCCGATTTATAAGAATGATGAAATGCTGAAGAAGATTGATGCCAAGGTAGAAGGTATCGTGAAGAAACTGAAAGCCATGGGCATCTCTGTGAAGTATGACAATGCCGACAATAAGCGTCCGGGCTTTAAATTTGCCGATTACGAACTTAAAGGTGTACCCGTTCGTTTGGTAATGGGGGGACGCGACCTCGAAAACAATACGATGGAAGTAATGCGTCGCGATACTTTGGAAAAAGAAACCCGTTCATGCGATGGTATTGAAGAATACGTACAGAATCTGTTGGAAGAAATTCAGAACAATATTTATCAGAAAGCATTGAACTATCGTAACAGCCATATCGTAAAGGTAGACTCATACGATGAGTTTAAAGAACAAATAGAAAAAGGCGGGTTTATTTTGGCTCATTGGGATGGAACTCCTGAGACGGAAGACCGCATAAAAGAAGAGACAAAGGCAACTATCCGTTGTCTGCCTTTTGATGCAGACGAAGAAAGCCTTACTCCGGGCAAATGTATGGTAACCGGTAAACCATCTGCTCGCCGTGTACTCTTTGCTAGAGCTTATTGATTTTTTAGTCTTAAAATAAGGAAGGTCGGCAGCAGTGAATGCTCCCGACCTTTATTCTTTGAGAAATGATTGAAATAAAAAATATATCTATCAACTTTGGTGACTTGTTACTTTTCAGGCATCTCAACTTGCATGTAAATCGGGGTGAGAGTGTTTGTGTTTGCGGTGACTCGGGTAGTGGAAAGACTTCGTTATTGAAGGCTGTCTTAGGATTTGTGCCTATAAGTGAAGGAGTTATCAAAGTAGATGGGGTAGAGATGACCCCTCGAAATGCCGATTTTGTCCGTCGGAAAATAGCATGGATTCCACAAGAGCTTGCCTTGCCGTCTGAATGGGTAAGTGATATGGTGCGTATGCCTTTTGAGTTGAAAGCCAATCGGGAAACAGGCTTTAGCATGGAACGCTTGTTGGATAATTTTGCCTTGTTGGGTTTGGAAGAAGAGCTTTATCACAAGCGTGTGCACGAGGTGTCGGGTGGACAGAGACAACGGATTATGCTGGCGGTTACCGAGGTACTCAATAAATCGATATTGATAGTGGATGAACCTACTTCGGCGCTTGATCCCAGCTCTTGCGACCGCGTGATAGATTTTTTTAGAAGTCTGTGCGGTAAGGGTATGACTGTTCTGGCAGTTTCTCACGACAAGCAGTTTGCTGCCGGTTGCAACCATATATTTAATTTATAAAACGTGTACGGATGGGAACGATAGATATAGATTACACCAGTTTGGGAGTAGGATTACTGCTTTTACTGATACCTGTTTACTTCTTGTGGCGTTTCAAAACGGGATTACTGAAACCTATTCTAATTGGTGCCGTACGAATGATCATTCAGTTGTTTTTTATCGGTGTCTATCTCCGCTTTCTGTTTGAGTGGAATAATCCTTTTATTAATTTCTTATGGGTAATTATTATGGTGGGCGTTGCAGCTGAAACAGCTGTTACCCGTACTCGTTTGAAGCGTCATATTTTAATGATTCCCGTTTCCGTGGGTTTTCTGGTGACAGTGGTGTTGGTAGGACTTTATTTCCTAGGCTTCGTGCTTAGACTAGATAACATTTTCAGTGCTCAATATTTCATCCCGATATTTGGTATTATCATGGGTAATATGTTGGGAGTGAATGTGATTGGTCTCAATACTTACTATGCCGGTTTGAAGCGTGAGCAACAACTTTATTATTACTTGTTGGGTAACGGTGCCACTCGTAGCGAGGCCACTGCTCCTTTTATTCGTCAGGCTTTAATAAAAGCCTTCAGCCCCGGTATAGCTAACATGGCTGTAACGGGGTTAGTGGCACTTCCCGGGACTATGATTGGACAGATATTAGGTGGCAGTTCGCCTCATGTAGCAATTAAATATCAGATAATGATAGTAGTGATAACTGTTGCTTCTTCCATGCTCTCATTGATGATTACCATTATGTTGGCTTCCCGAAAATCTTTTGATTCTTATGGTCGCCTGTTGCAAGTGCATAAAGAGGGAAAACGTAAATAGAGTATTTGACAAATATCATCTTAATGACAGACAAAGAACAAATATGGCGTAGAATAGCTGAAATGGAGACTCCCGGTTTTTTTATTACCGCAGATATCATGTGTGAAGGAAGTTCGGAACTGGATGGACTGGAAGTGTTTATCAAAGGGAAGATAACACAAATACAGCAAGGGATTACAGGGCGGAAATTTACTTTTCAGGAAGGGAAGTGGCGTCTTCATCTCACCTTTTTTCCTACCAATTGCGTTGTAGATGAACGTTATGCTCTAAAGAATAAGTTTATCAAACAAAGAAAATAATCTTGTACACCTTATTGGCTTTATTGTCCTATTAAACTTGTTTTGAAGATTTCTATTATTACTGTTGCCTTTTTGGTGGAGTTACTTTATGTAGGAAATAACCTTCATAGTAGTCTACAAGATATAAAAGTAGAAAATCTTTCTGATTATTTTCGTTTCATCAAGAAAAAATGTATCTTTGCATTCAAATTTTCTCGAAGAAATGAAAATTAAAGAAGTAATAGGTGCCCTTGAAAGGTTCGCGCCTCTGCCTTTGCAAGACGGTTTTGATAATGCCGGACTGCAAATCGGACTGACAGAAGCGGAAGCAACAGGGGCTTTGTTGTGTTTAGACGTTACTGAAGCCGTTGTAGATGAAGCGGTCACCTTAGGATACAATCTTATTGTGTCACATCATCCGCTTATTTTCAAAGGATATAAATCTATTACGGGGCGAGATTATGTGGAACGTTGTATCCTGAAAGCTATCAGGAACGATATTGCTATTTATTCGGCTCATACCAATTTGGATAATGCGCCGGGTGGGGTGAACTTCAAAATTGCGGAGAAAATCGGTTTGGAGAATATTCGTATACTTGAGCCGAAACAGGAATGTCTGCTGAAATTGGTTACTTTTGTTCCTCGCGCACAAGCTGATGAGGTAAGAAATGCATTGGCGGAGGCAGGATGTGGATGCATAGGTAATTATGATTCATGCAGTTATAATGTGGAAGGTGAGGGGATGTTCCGTGCTTTGAAGGGGGCAAGTCCATTTTGTGGAGAGGTAGGCGAATTGCATAAAGAGTCCGAAATACGCATCGAAACAATTCTGCCTGATTTCAAAAAGGCGACTGTTGTAAAAGCTTTGCTGGGTGCTCATCCTTATGAGGAACCTGCGTTTGATTTCTATCCGTTAAAAAACGATTGGGCTCAGGTAGGAGCCGGAGTTATAGGAGAGTTGAAGAAGCCTGAAACAGAGTTGGAGTTTCTGAAAAACATCAAGAAAACTTTTGAAGTGGGGTGTGTGAAGCATACCCGTTTATCAGGACGTTTGATTCAGACTGTGGCTTTGTGTGGTGGTGCAGGTGCGTTTTTGTTGCCTCGTGCGGTTGGTAAAGCAGATGTTTTTATTACCGGTGAAGTGAAGTATCATGACTATTTTAATTATGAGAATGATATTTTGATAGCTGAAATAGGACATTATGAGAGTGAACAATATACAAAAGAAATATTTTATTCAATCATACGGGAAATGTTTCCGGCACTGGAAGTCCAGATGACGCGGGTAAACACTAATCCCATTAAATATTTGTAAGAAAAACTATGGCTAGAGAAGCAAAGAAAGACCCGAGTGAATTGACGGTAGAAGAGAAATTGAAAGCTTTATACCAGTTACAGACCATGGTGTCCGAAATCGATAAGATTAAGACGCTGAGAGGTGAACTTCCTCTTGAAGTACAAGACCTTGAAGACGAAGTAGCAGGTTTGAGTACCCGTATCGAAAAGATTAAAGCTGAAATAGAAGAGCTGAGATCAAATATTGCCACAAAGAAGATTGAGATTGAAGCGGCTAAGAATTCTGTAGAGAAATATAAATCTCAGCAAGACAATGTACGCAATAATCGTGAATATGATGTGCTGACAAAAGAAATTGAATTCCAGTCATTGGAAATTGAACTCTGCGAAAAGCGTATTAAAGAATATACAGCTACCGAAAAGGCCAAGAATGAGGAAATCGCACAAAGCAATGAAGCTTTGGAAGAAAGAAAGAAAGACTTGGATGCGAAAAAGGCTGAACTGGAAGAAATTGTTTCTGAAACAAAACAGGAGGAAGAAAAGCTTCGTGAAAAGGCTAAAGTGTTGGAAACTACTATAGAACCTCGTTTATTGCAGGCGTTTAAACGTATCCGTAAGAACTCTCGTAATGGTTTGGGTATTGTTTATGTACAACGCGATGCATGTGGCGGTTGTTTTAACAAGATTCCGCCTCAGAAGCAATTGGATATTCGCATGCGTAAGAAAATTATCGTTTGCGAATATTGCGGTCGTATCATGATTGACCCTGAATTGGCCGGTGTAGTATCGGAACAGCATTTAGAGTCTGTCAAGAAATAAGTTATTTATTATTTATATCGAACGGATTGCATAGAACTTACTGTCACTGATGTGGCGGTAATGTTTTATGCAATCCGTATTTTATATATCGATCTTCCCCCGGCTACAGTTGGGAGTAAGATGGAATTTCGGGCAAGAAGACGTAACTTTGCGTGTTATAGTCGATTTGGCAGCAATAGTGACTCAGACCGTTACTCACAATGAGATATTTCACTTTCAATACCATGTTATAGCGTGTTATCTGGTCGAATACCGCTTGTGTTATTTCTACATGGGGGGCTTTGTACTCCACTATCAACTTTGCACTCAAATTCTTATCGTAAAGGACAGTGTCGCAACGCTTCTTTGTTCCGTTCAAGTTTAATTGTATCTCATTGGCAAGAAGTCCTTTAGGATAACCTTTATAATCCGTCAGAAAATGAACAAAATGTTGTCTTACCCATTCTTCCGGGGTAAGGGCGACATATCTTTTTCGGAGCGTATCGAAAATAACATTTTTTCCGTTGCGCTGTACTATTTTAGCCTCGTAGGATGGTAAGTTTAATGATAACATTTAGTAAATTTGCAATAAGTATAATTCGGTATAACCGGTACAAAAATACAAAAGATTATGAAAACAAAAGAGGAAATTGTAGCAAACTGGCTTCCTCGCTACACAAAAAGAAGCCTGGAAGATTTCGGAGAGTATATACTTCTGACCAATTTCAATAAATATGTGGAGTTGTTTGCCGAGAAATTCGGTGTTCCGGTGTTGGGGCGTGATGCCAATATGATATCTGCCAGTGCGGAGGGGATGACTATCATTAATTTTGGAATGGGTAGCCCTAATGCGGCTATTATCATGGATTTGCTAGGGGCAATTCAGCCTAAAGCATGCCTTTTTCTTGGAAAGTGTGGAGGGATAGATAAAAAAAATAAGTTGGGAGATCTGATTCTGCCAATAGCTGCCATCCGTGGAGAAGGAACTTCTAATGACTATTATCCGCCTGAAGTTCCTGCATTGCCGGCATTTATGTTGCAACGTGCTGTTTCGTCTGCTATTCGCGACCATGCTCGTGACTATTGGACGGGGACTGTATATACTACTAATCGTCGAATTTGGGAGCATGATGAAGAGTTTAAAAAGTATCTTCTTAAGACTCGTGCCATGTGTGTGGATATGGAGACGGCTACTTTGTTTACTACCGGCTTTTATAATCATATTCCTACCGGCGCATTACTTTTAGTATCAGATCAACCGATGATTCCGGAAGGGGTAAAAACCGACAAGAGCGACAACATTGTAACGCAACAGTTTGTGAAGGAGCATGTAGAGATTGGTATTGCTTCCATGCGTATGATCATTGATGAAAAGAAGACGGTTAAACACTTGAAATTTGACTGGTAATTTTACTTATTATGGCAAAAGAAACCACTTACGAAGAAATAGCCCGTGACTTGAAAAATCGTATTTATAAGCCGGTGTATTATCTTATGGGAGAAGAGTCTTATTATATAGACAGAATCTCTGAGTATATTGCCCAAACAGTGTTAAATGAAAATGAAAAGGAATTTAACCAAACGATTCTATATGGTGCTGATACGGACATAGCTACCATTATCAATGCCGCCAAGCGTTATCCTATGATGTCTAAATATCAGGTTGTCATAGTAAAGGAAGCACAAGGTGTCAAAAATATAGATGAGCTGTCTTATTATTTGCAGAAGCCTTTGGAATCTACCATTTTGGTGCTGTGCCATAAGCATGGTGTTCTGGACAGAAGAAAAAAATTGGCAGCTGAGATAGAGAAAGTGGGTGTGCTTTTTGAATCAAAGAAGATAAAGGATGCTCAATTGGCTGGCTTTATCACTTCTTATTTAAAGCGTAAATCTATCGAGATTGAGCCGAAAGCATCCGAAATGATGGCTGAGTTTGTCGGTACGGATTTGAGTAGAATGGCAGGAGAATTGGAAAAACTTATTATTACTCTTCCTAAAGGGCAAAAACGAATCACACCGGAGCAAATAGAGCAGAATATAGGCATAAGCAAGGATTATAATAACTATGAGCTTAGAAATGCTCTGATTATAAAGGATGTATTTAAAGCAAATCAGATAATAAAATATTTTGAGGAGAATCCTAAGACTAATCCTCTGCAGATGACATTGTCTGTGTTATTTAATTTCTTCTCTAATTTAATGCTGGCATATTATGCTCCCGAGAAGTCGGAACAAGGTATTGCTGCTCAGTTGGGACTGAAATCTCCTTGGCAATCTAAGGACTATCTGGCTGCTATGAGGAAATATAGCGGAGTAAAGGTGATGCAGATAATTGGTGAAATTCGTTACTGTGATGCCAAGTCGAAAGGGGTGGGAAATTCTTCTTTGGGAGATGGGGAGTTACTCCGGGAACTTGTTTATAAAATTCTTCATTAGGTAGAGTTGTCGGTGGAAGAAAAGAAGTCCCGATGTTCTTTGTGATGGGAGAGCATCGGGACTTCTTTATAGTATTTCTTTTCTTGCTAACTGCCTTTGTCGCATATTGATATTATTTTACATATTTATTATCTTGTTTCTTCTTTGTGCTTGTTGGGGTTGTCCTGATAGGTATCTTCTCTTACAAATTTCTAGATTGTTCTTTTTGTTGATACTGAAAATTAAGTTTATCTTATTTATAATTAGGTAGTTATATGGAATTTTGCTTCTTGAGAATCGTGTATTTGCTGAGAAGCGGGTGCTTGTTCGTGAAAATGAAAGTATTTCTCTATTTTTAAGTTTGGCGAGTTGCAAATTATATCACATAAAAAGCGTTTGTCAAGAGAGGGAGACAAACTAATTAAATCCTGATACAGATATTACAGAACCTGATCAATACACATATTATGCATATGCACGTGTAACCCTATGCGTATATATGTGTAGGTAAAATGTCTGTTGGTACGAGGGCTTGCGGAATCAGATGAAGAGGTGTGTCTCTCTTCTTCAGGAGGTAAAATTCATGATTGGCGAATTTTTATATTTCCAACAGTAAATATATGATTGTAAACAGCAGTAGATATAGATAACTTTGTAAATTACCATATTTACAAACTGGTATTTTATAGTTGTAAATGGAGATATGTTCTCTTGTAAAGCACAAGATTATAAATGTGTATGCATATTTATTTAAGCTTATATGTTAGCTGATATTTTGCTGAAAACCAATAAATTATTACCTGTTCATAAAGCAGTTAATAAAGAAAATGTAAAAAGGTTGCTCTTTTCGATATTTTCATTTGTATATTGCGTGTATATCTAATTTATAATACTCATATAATGAGTGTTTTATACCTATATAATTAAAGTTAAGATTATCGCTGTTTTAAGGCAGTTTACGCTTGTAAACACAGCGTTATTTAAATATGTAAATTTAATAAATACAAGTATAAACTATACATTTATATATTGTAAATTTGCAAATCCGAATTATAAGAATTACTTTTGTATCTATATAATCTGACTTATTACTTTTGTAAATGAAGGAAAGAATAGCTCAAATCGTCCAAAAAGAAGGTATGACTGCTGCGCAATTTGCAGATAAGATAGGAATTTCGCCTTCTTCTCTCTCTCATATCCTGAGTGGTAGGAATAATCCGAGCCTGGAGGTAGTCATGAAAATACACAAGGCTTGTGATTACATTAGTTTGGATTGGCTTCTCTATGGTGAAGGAGAAATGGAGACCGATGTGGACTCGGATAATAATGGTAGTTTTCCCGGACCATTGTTTGACGAGAATTCATTATTTGCGTCCAATGGGACGAATGTGCCAGAATATCGCAAGGAAATTGAGGTTAAAGCCTCTACTATTCCCCCTAAAGAGATTGTGCGTGAGGAGATTAAGTACATAGAAAAACCTGCCAGAAAAATCACTGAAATAAGAATTTTCTTCGATAATGGTACTTATGAAACCTTTCGCCCGGAAAAATAGCTTGCATTTTACTAAAATGCCCTCCCACAGATAACTAATTGGGTAAATTCGTGTATCTTTGCATTGAAAAACGAATTTACCCAATTTTATTTCATGAAAAAATATATTTTAGACCTTGTGGTTACACAGAACATTAAATTGCATGCCAATTATGTTCTGATTAAAATGACTCAGGCTAACCCGTTACCCGAAATGTTGCCGGGTCAGTTTGCTGAGATACGGATTGACGGCTCTAATACTACTTTTCTGCGCCGTCCGATTTCCATTAACTATGTGGATAAGAAAACAAACGAAGTATGGTTCCTGGTACAGTTGGTTGGTGACGGTACACGTAAATTGGCAACTGTAAAGCAGGGTGACATCGTTAATGTAGTAATGCCTTTAGGCAACGGATTTACTATACCCAAGGATGTTACGGCATTCAAGCCTTTGCTAGTGGGTGGTGGTGTAGGTACTGCTCCTATGCTTATGTTAGGGGTAGAACTTGCAAAGGCCGGCTGTAAGCCAACCTTTCTGTTGGGTGCACGTTCCTCTAAGGATCTGTTGCAATTAAAAGAATTTGAGAAGCTGGGTGAGGTTTATACCACCACTGAAGACGGCAGTATGGGTGAACAAGGTTATGTGACCGGACATAGTCTGTTGAACAACAATAGCTTTAACATGATATATACTTGTGGTCCGAAGCCTATGATGGTATCAGTTGCCAAATATGCCAAAGCCAATGGTATCGAATGCGAGGTGTCATTGGAGAACATGATGGCGTGTGGCGTGGGTGCATGTTTATGTTGTGTGGAAAACACGGACGAAGGTCACCTGTGTGTTTGTAAAGATGGTCCTGTATTTAATATAAAGAAACTATTATGGCAGATTTAAGCGTAAATATTGGCAGTTTGATGATGTCCAATCCTGTTATGACGGCATCAGGTACATTTGGCTACGGAAAAGAGTTTGAGGACTTTGTAGATTTAGAAAAGATTGGCGGTATCATTGTAAAGGGTACTACTCTTCACCATCGTGAAGGAAATCCTTATCCGCGTATGGCAGAAACCCCCATGGGAATGCTCAATGCTGTAGGATTACAAAATAAGGGCGTAAATTACTTTGTGGAGCACATATATCCACAGATAAAGGATATCAATACCAATATGATTGTAAACGTCTCAGGTTCGGCTGTAGAAGACTATGCCAAGACAGCAGAAATTATCAATGAGCTTGATAAGATTCCGGCCATCGAATTGAACATTTCCTGTCCTAATGTAAAGCAGGGAGGTATGGCTTTCGGTGTTTCTGCCAAAGGCTGTTCGGAGGTGGTGAAAGCTGTTCGTGAGGTGTATAAAAAAACGTTGATTGTAAAGTTATCACCTAACGTGACAGATATCACTGAGATTGCACGGGCTGCCGAAGCATCGGGTGCCGATAGTGTCTCTTTGATAAATACGTTGTTGGGGATGGCAATCGACGCAGAGAAACGTCGTCCTGTTCTTTCGACCATTACGGGCGGCATGAGTGGCGCGGCAGTAAAACCGATTGCTCTGCGTATGGTTTGGCAAGTAGCTAAAGCGGTAAATATTCCTGTCATAGGATTAGGTGGCATCATGGATTGGAAAGATGCGGTAGAGTTTATGCTTGCAGGTGCTACCGCCATACAGATTGGTACGGCAAACTTTATAGACCCTGCTGTTACTGTCAAAGTATCAGAAGGTATTAATGACTATTTAGAGCGTCATGGGTATACATCTGTAAAAGATATCATAGGTGTATTAGAAGTGTAATAGTTTTACCTTTATATAAGTTGGCCCCGCAAGGATGTTTTGAAGTATTACTCTTTATCCTTGCGGGGCTTTTTGTTCTTGTAGCCCGATGAACTTTGACTTCTAAATAAGTTGCACCTGCAACTTTATGCAAGGGTATCAAATGATAACTTTAAATGTTTTTTCCCGATGAAATGGTTCGTTTTTATAAAAATGAAGGTTTAGAATATGCAGAAAAGCTTTATTGCGGGTGGGAAGACTACATCTATACTTTGATGAACTTGAAGAGCTGAAGTAGAACTTTAAGTAGGTGTGTTCCTAAAAGCAAGGAGGTGCAGAGGGTAATGGATACCGTCTGCACCTCCTTGCTTTTTATATTTATTTTTTATTTTAGCAAATCCGGTCTTAAACGTTGAGTTCGCTCTAAAGACTGCTGAAGTTCCCATTCTTTTATTTTTGCCTCGTGCCCTGATAAGAGTATATCAGGAACAGCCCATCCATTGTACTCGGCCGGGCGTGTATAGACAGGAGCAGCTAATAAATTATCTTGGAAAGAATCAGACAAAGCAGATTGCTCATCAGAAATTACTCCGGGGATAATACGAACTACCGCATCGGCAATAACAGCCGCTGCAAGTTCACCTCCTGTCAAAACATAGTCACCAATGCTAATTTCTTTCGTAATGAAATGTTCACGGATTCGGTAGTCTATTCCCTTAAAATGCCCGCATAGAATGATTAAGTTTTTGGCAAGCGAGAGAGAGTTTGCCATTGGTTGATCGAATTGTTCTCCATCGGGACTTGTAAAAATTACTTCATCGTATTCACGCTCTGCTTTCAGGGCAGAAATACATCGGTCTATCGGCTCAATTTTCATCACCATACCGGCAAATCCTCCAAAGGGATAATCGTCTACTTTGCGATAACGGTCGAAAGCATAATCACGCAAATTATGTATATGAATTTCTGCGATTCCTTTCTTTTGTGCCCGGCTCATAATGGAGCAGTTGAAGAAACCTTCCAGCATCTCGGGCAATACAGTTATGATATCTATTCTCATTTTCTATATATTTTTTGCAAAAGTACTAAAATCCTCTCTGCCTAACGGTGTTTTTCATTCAAAAAATAGCTATTTTTGCAGGAAACTATCTTTTATAGTATGACTGAAATAGAAAGAATAGATCAATTGCGCGAGGAACTTCATCGCCATAACTATAATTATTATGTGCTGAATGCTCCCGAAATCAGCGATCAGGAATTTGACTTTCTGATGCGTGAGCTGCAAGACTTAGAAGCAAAGCATCCCGAACATCGGGATGAAAATTCGCCTACCATGCGTGTGGGGAGTGATATTAATAAGAACTTTACTCAAGTGGTACACAAATATCCTATGCTTTCGCTTGCCAATACTTATTCGGAATCGGAAGTTTCGGATTTTTATGACCGTGTGAAGAAATCTTTGAATGAAGAGTTTGAAATTTGCTGTGAGATGAAATATGACGGAACTTCCATTTCCCTTACTTATGAGAATGGGAAATTGAGTCGTGCCGTTACTCGCGGTGACGGTGTGCAAGGAGACGATGTGACGGATAATGTGAAAACCATCCGTAGTATTCCGCTTGTTTTGCATGGTGAAGGTTATCCGTCCGAATTTGAAATTCGTGGAGAAATTCTGATGCCTTGGGAAGTGTTTGAAGAACTGAATCGTGAGCGCGAAGCTCGCGAGGAACCTCTTTTTGCCAATCCGCGCAATGCTGCTTCGGGAACGCTGAAACTGCAGAACTCTGCTATCGTGGCTTCTCGCAAGTTGGATGCTTACCTATATTATTTATTAGGTGAAAACTTGCCTTATGACGGCCATTACGAAAATTTGAAAGAAGTAGAAAAATGGGGCTTTAAGATATCTGATGTTACACGCAAGTGTAAAACATTGGAAGAGGTATTTGAGTTTATCAGATATTGGGATACCGAGCGTAAAAATCTTCCGGTTGCTACGGATGGTATTGTGCTGAAAGTCAATTCTCTGCGTCAACAGCGTAATCTTGGTTATACAGCCAAGTCTCCCCGTTGGGCTATTGCCTATAAGTTTCAGGCAGAACGGGCATGTACCCGCTTGAACAAAGTAACTTATCAAGTAGGGCGTACGGGAGCCGTTACTCCGGTTGCCAATCTTGACCCTGTGCAACTGGCGGGAACAGTGGTAAAACGCGCCTCTCTCCATAATGCAGATATTATTGAAGGACTCGATCTTCACATTGGCGATATGGTATATGTAGAGAAAGGCGGTGAAATTATTCCGAAGATTGTTGGTGTAGACAAAGATGCCCGTATAATGATTGGCGATAAAGTGAGATTCATTACTGACTGCCCTGAGTGTGGAAGCAAATTGGTACGTTATAAAGGTGAAGCTGCTTATTATTGTACCAATGACACGGCCTGTCCTCCCCAGATAAAAGGGAAAATAGAACATTTTATCAGTCGCCGGGCGATGAATATCGAAGGTCTCGGTCCTGAGACCGTAGACCAGTTTTATCAAGAAGGACTTATTCACGATATAGCTGATTTGTACAAACTGAAAGCATCTGATATTATTAATTTGGAACGCATGGGAGAAAAGTCGGCCGAGAATATTATCTCAGGTATCGAGCAATCAAAGAATGTGCCGTTTGAAAGAGTTCTTTTTGCGCTGGGCATCCGTTTTGTGGGTGAAACCACAGCAAAAACTTTGGTCAAAGCGTTTAAATCTATCGATGCTTTAATACATGCCGGCCTCGATGATTTGATCCATGTCGATGAAATCGGTGAAAAGATAGCTCAAAGTATTATTTTGTACTTTGCAGATGCCAAAAATCGGGATATCGTTGAGCGTCTTCGAGTTGCCGGGGTGACAATGGAGGCTGATGAACAAGATACTGCTGACCGTACTGAGAAGTTGGCGGGAAAATCGATTGTTATCAGCGGGGTATTTACCTATCATTCGCGTGACGAATATAAAGCATTCATCGAAAAACATGGTGGAAAGAACGTAGGAAGCATTTCCTCGAAAACCAGTTTTATTTTAGCCGGAGATAACATGGGTCCCAGTAAATTGGAAAAAGCGCAGAAGTTAGGTATTGCCATGGTGAGCGAAGAAGAGTTTCTAGAGATGATTAAGTGACTTTTTAGTATGTATAATTTAAAAATTATATGATTTTTATCGCTAAAAAAGAAAATATTCGTACTTTTGTGAGCTATTGAATAAGAGTTTATTATTTATTTATGATACAAACAAGATTAAAAGGAATGGGAGTGGCACTGATTACTCCTTTCAAAGAAGATGATAGCGTTGATTATGAAGCGTTACTCCGTTTGGTAGATTACCAGCTACAGAACGGAACAGACTTTTTGTGTGTGTTGGGAACTACCGCCGAAACCCCGACTTTGACTAAAGAAGAAAAGGATAAGATAAAACATTTGGTGGTAGAAAGAGTGAACGGACGAATTCCCATTTTATTGGGAATCAGTAGCAACTGCACCCGCACTGTTGTCGAATCGCTGAAAAATGATGATTTCACCGGTGTAGACGCTGTTCTTGTAGCTGTACCATATTATAATAAACCCTCTCAGGAAGGTATCTATCAGCACTATAAGGCGATTGCTGAAGCTACCGACCTTCCGGTAGTGCTTTATAATGTTCCCGGACGTACCGGTGTAAATATGACGGCCGAAACAACTTTACGTTTGGCACGCGATTTTAATAATATCATTGCTATTAAGGAGGCTTCTGGAAATATTACTCAAATGGATGACATCATCAAGAACAAGCCGGCTAATTTTGATGTGATTTCGGGTGATGACGGAATAACTTTTCCTTTGATTACATTAGGAGCAGTAGGAGTTATTTCTGTAATCGGCAATGCTTTTCCGCGTGAATTTAGTCGTATGACACGATTGGCTCTTCAGGGAGATTTTGCAAATGCATTGACTATCCATCATAAATTTACAGAATTGTTCAGCTTGCTGTTTGTGGATGGCAATCCTGCCGGAGTGAAAGCTATGCTGAATGTTATGGGGTTGATTGAGAATAAGCTTCGTCTGCCTTTGGTTCCTACTCGAATCACTACTTTTGAGAAGATGCGCGCTATATTGGATGAATTGAAAATCAAATGCTGATAAAGAAAAGCACGATAGATACTGTCTATATAGAAATTGAACGTTGAAAATCTTATAGATTTACACATAATATTTTCCCTCTTTGGTCTTGCCTGTGATGAATTAAGGTCCAAAGAGGGAAATTTTATGTGGTGATGACTTGCAAATGGGTCACTTATTATTCTTGGGGATTTAAATATCATATCACAAACAAAGGGAAGAATAAGCCGTTCCCCGGGGTCGGCCAAGGCTTTTTAGACGGAAGATTATTACAGTCTGCGGCAATGGACCGTACAGTCCACTGTAGCAGACTGTACGGTCCACTGCAACGAATCATACAGTCCGCTGCCGGAGACTGTAGTAATTCGACGGACAGGCAGGCATAATCTAAAGGACGAAAACGGCTCAGTTGTAATTCTTGGAGGATTAACATTTGTTAATTTTCCTTTATGCATACACCTTTGCTAATCTATACAGAAAGAACCTCTTATCTACTACTCCACGAAATGAAGCCCTAAATGCTTTAATTTTT
>OGIR01000272.1_pt1 | contig 49459 bp, 58 predicted proteins | sample 1571831 | NCBI WGS metagenome assembly OGIR01 (sample SAMEA2582124, study PRJEB24529) | metagenome | biome: Human gut stool | place: China | collected 2011 | reverse complement strand
TCAACACGCCGAAAGTAGTTGGGGGATCGCTCCCTGCGAGGATAGGACGTTGCCACGCTATAGCAAAAGGACATGCATTGTTTAATACAGTGTATGTCCTTTTTTTAGTGCGCCCGGCATGGGTATTAGCTAGGTGGTGAAAGTCCGCTATGGGCCGTAGTAGTCGGAACCATGAGCTGAGGACAAGGGTGTCCACCGTGAGGTGGAATCTGAAGGAAGTCTAAGGCAAAGTACTGCATCGATGAACAAGAAGTAGCTATAAGGCTGAAATTAACGTAAGCAGTCAATAACAGTACGTCTAGCCCTAGCTACCCCGAATCTCCTATACTGAGACTATCATCAGTAAGGAGATTTTTATGTATGACAGAACAAAATGAAATTATTACCCCGGTTTTCAAAAATAAAGCAAGTGATTTTAAGAAGCATGTTTTTACGGCACGCCCTGCCGTAAAAATCAATGTAAATGAAGTCGAATTAACTATTTTTATCGAATATTTGAAAATTAAAATTTATTTCAATTAAAGTAAAACACCAAACTATAACTTTTATATCGATTATAGTTTGGTGTTTTGCCAATTAAACTTTATTGACCGGTTTTTGCAACCAATGAAAGAAAACAGTACGCTGACTATTGGCTAATAACCACCATCCGCTAGCTAATAAGAAGGCCCCGATTACATCGGAAGTAAAATGAGCATGTAAATAAACTCGCGAATACATAATAATAATAATCCATAGCGCGCCGATGATTTCTAAAAATACCTTTTGCCATTTAACTTTACAATAGGGTAAAAGAAGAGCTAAGATCGTAAAAGTAAAAATAACTGTTGAAAAGGTATGCCCACTTGGAAAACTATATCCACTAACATTAATTAACCGAAAGGAAGGACGAAAACGAGTAACGCTATACTTGATTAATATTACTAAACAGTAACCGATAAATTGTAACATACCATACCAAACGCTATCGGTTGCCCTTCCGCGCCGCCATAATAGAAGCATTAAGCCGATTGTTATAATTCCAACTGTAACTGGGTCACCCATAAAAGTCAATTCGGTTAAGATAGTGGTTTTGACTTTAGATACTGGAGCAGTCAGCGCAAAACCACTTGTATCGATTGAACGAATAAATAGAGATTTAGTTAAAACATTGAAGAGTAATATTCCGAATAAAATCCAACAAAAGAATCCGAATCCAATTTGTGCTTTTTTATGCATTATTTTATAAGCCTCATTCATTTTCGTTATCACATTTAATTATATCCTATTTATTCTTAAAAAGTTATTTCCTCCTTCACGAAAGCGCTTACATTTAAAAAATGCGATACAATAAAAGTAAAAAAGAGGAAGGTCGACATTAATGAATAACCAATTACGTGGATACGCAACTGTTGATCAAAGGATTACGATTAATTATCAAAACAGTTCAATTGTTTTATCAGTTATTACGCCTGAAATTATTCGGGTATTTCAAGATCACGGTGAAAAAGGAACATCATATGCTATTGAAGGCAATAAGACAATTAAAACTAACTTCACAGTCTTAGACCATGGTGACCATCTTGAATTAACTACGGCAGCTTTAATTGTAAAAATATACGACAATGAGAAAATCGATGTTTATGACAAAGATGGTCATCCATTAATTATTGATTATCAAGGTGAGCGAACACCAATTGACCGTGGATTAGATGAGACTCATGCAAAGTTAGTTGCCGCAGAAGGTCATGATATTGCTGGTGGAAGTGACAAAGATAAGACATATTTTGAAGTAATTAAATCTTTAGCTACTGATGAACAGATATATGGTCTTGGGGATAAAACTGGGTATTTGAATAAACGAGGCTACGAATACGATAACTGGAATACCGATAATCCAGCACCCCAAGTAGAAAGTTTTACTCGGCTTTATAAGTCTATTCCTTTTATGTTAGGTTTGAAGAATGGTCATCCATATGGTCTCTTCTTTGATAATCCTTATCGTAGTCATTTTGATTTAGGAAAAGAAAATGTCAATTACTACTTTTATTCTGCAGTTGCCGGTAACCTTGATTATTACATTATCGGGGGCTCGCACTTGAGGAATATTGTTACAAATTATACTTACCTTACTGGGCGCGTTCCATTGCCACAAAAATGGGTGCTTGGTTATCAGCAATCGCGTTGGGGATATAGTGTAAGTCCTGAAAAAGTTCAAGAGATTGCGACTAAACTACGAGAAAATGATCTTCCTTGTGACGTGATCCACTTTGACATTGACTATATGGATGGTTACCGAGTATTTACTTGGAACAAAGAAAAGTTTACTGATCCTCAAGCATTTGTTTCAAGATTGAGAGACCAAGGCTTTAGAGTAATGCCGATTATTGACCCCGGTGTTAAGCAAGATAAAAAGTATAAACTTTATAAAGAGGGAATTAAGAAAGGATACTTTGTTAAGAATCCTGATGGAACCGTTTATGTTAATAAGGTTTGGCCTGGCGATGCTGTTTTTCCTGACTTTGGCCGAGAAGAGGTACAACAATGGTGGGCCGATAATTGTAAATACCTTGTTGATACCGGAACAGCAGGGATTTGGGACGACATGAACGAACCAGCATCATTCGAAGGTGAAATTCCTGACAACATCGTCTTTAGTGAGGGAAAATATCCTTCTACCCATAAGAAATTACATAATGTTTATGGGCATAATATGGCAAAGGCTACTTACAATGGATTAAAGAAATACAGCCATAAACGCCCTTATGTCATTACCCGGGCAGCTTATGCGGGAACGCAAAAGTATTCAACCGTCTGGACAGGGGATAACCAAAGTCTGTGGCCTCATCTACAAATGATGATTCCTCAATTATGTAATTTAGGAATGAGCGGTTTTACCTTTGCTGGAACTGATATTGGTGGCTTTGGTGCAGATGCAGCGGCAGAAATGCTAACGCGGTGGATTGAAGCAGCCTTGTTTAGTCCCCTTTATCGTAACCACGCTTCAATGGGAACCCGGGCACAAGAACCTTGGGTATTTGGCGAACCAACGCTCTCAATCTATCGGAAGTATTTAAAGTTAAGATATCGTTTCATTCCATTCTTATACGATCTTTGTTACAAGGAAACAAAAGATGGCCTCGGAATAATGCGTCCGTTAGTATTAAACTATGATCAAGACCCTGTTGTTCGGACAATGAACGATGAATACATGGTTGGTGATGAGTTACTAGTGGCTCCAGTAATTCAAGAAGGCCAAAATACACGAGCAGTTTATTTGCCAGCAGGGGAGTGGATTGATTTTTGGAACGGTGTTGAATATGCTGGCAAGCGGTCAATTTTAGTCGAAGCACCAATTGATAAGTTGCCATTATTCGTTAAAAAGAATACTATTATTCCATGGGGGCCTGAAGTAAGCCATATTAGTGATGAACCTAATGAAACAATGACTTTCCACCTATATGGACAACATGCCTCATATACTCATTACCAAGATAACGGTCTTGACTTTGCTTACCAAAGTGGTGAATACAATCTTTATCAAATCAAGGCTTCTCAAAATGGAGCAACAATAGATATGCTTCATAATGGTTATGATAAAAATTACCGGAAGATTTTTGTAGAATTAAATGATCAAAAATTAACATTTGAATTTGATCCACAAACACAGACGTATGTCCAACAATAATCTGAGATAGAAATAAGACCGAGGAAGAAGGTTAGCGCTTATTCTTCGGTCTTATTTTAGTTTACATAATATTCAACATGGCGAGACATTACTGTTATCTTTTTCAGTTCATCCGTGATAAACTGGAAGTTGATTTATTTTTATAGGAGACGAGAAGATGAAAGAAACGCAAGAGAACATTCCATTAGCGATTGCAACGGTTATTCTTGGAATAGTCGTTGGGTTTAGCTCATTGGTCCTTAGCGCTATTCTAGATTTAACAGAGCATTATTTTTTAAATTTTAACGAGACAAATAAGATTCCGGTTAATATTAGTATTTTTCCTATTCATCGATTTGCCTCGGTATTAATAGGGGGGATAATCGCTACAATTATTTGGTACTTCCTTCAGCGCCATTATCATCCAGTTAGCATTAAGAATGCCTTAAATGGTAAAGAAATGCCGTTAAGAAAAACATTCATTCACGTGGTTACTCAAATCTTTTTTGTAGGGACTGGTAATTCGATCGGTCGTGAATTAGCCCCACGAGAAGCAGGGGCTGCTATCGCTCAGAAATGGTCTCGAATGCTTAATTCTTATCGGTGGTTGCACCTTAATGATGAAGATAAACGTTTATTAATCGCCGCTGCTGCTGGAGCTGGATTCGCGGGGGTCTATATTGCACCTATTACAGGAACTGTTTTCTGTTTAGAAATTTTATATCGGCGCATTAATGCCCGTTCAGTTTCCGTTAGCTTAATCATGTCAGTAATCGCAACGATGATTGGTTCGATTTTAAAAGGATTCGAACCATATTATATTGTTGGGAGTCGAGATTTCTCTTTGCTATCTGTTCCATTAGCAATTGTACTAGGATTAATCCTTGGAGTAACCGGAACCTGGTTTAAACAAGGAGTTAAAGCAGCTTCTAGTAAACGAGCAACGGGTAAAAATATTTTCTGGCAATTACCACTTTTATCGTTCGCAGCAGGAGCAATTGCAGCTTTTTATCCGCAAATTATGGGAAATGGGCGGGGACTTGCTCAATTAGCCATGAATACGACCACTGTCAATTCTCAGGTCCTAGGAGCGCTCTTGTTTGGCCTCGTTGCTAAAGTAGTAGTTACCTTATTTACAATCAAATGTGGGGGCTATGGAGGAACACTGACACCATCGATTGCCGCTGGAGCAGTTATCGGAGTATTTCTCGGTATTCCTTATATGCACTTCTTCCCAGTTGTGACTTTAACGCAGTGTGCAGTTATCGGCGCCTCATTATTTTTAGCCGCATCACAACAGGCGCCATTAATGGCATTATTTATGTTATTTGAAGTTTGCCACCTTAACTTTACAGCTTTTCTTCCCCTGGGGATTGGAGTCGCAATTTCAATTGGCGTTTCAAAGTGGCTGCAAGAAGCAAAAGCAAGTACAAAATAACTTTTAGTAAAAATATTATCTAATAAAATGGGACTGTGACATAAGTTAAGTTACTTTCATAAAAAGCAAATACGCAGTACAACAATAGGCCTCTAATGTCCGGCAAAGCCGAACGTTAGAGGCCTATTGTTGCTTGCGGGGGCTCAAAAACGAAGTCACAAGTGACTTTTGTCTCGCTCCCATTTTATTTATACAACTTTTTCATTTTCTTTACAGTTGCTGCAAGATCCTTGCTATCAAAGACTAAGGAAATAACAGCTAGACCTGCAACTCCTGTGTCGTGAACAACTTTCATATTTTCTTCACCGATACCCCCAATTGCAACTACCGGACGCTCACTGATCATGTTTAAACGTTCAAGACGATTGAGTCCAATAGCAGTATCGGCATCAGGCTTTGATTTTGTAGGGAAAACAGGACCACAACCGATATAATCAATAAAGTTCATTGTATTAGCACGTTCAACTTGTTCTGGTGTATTACAGGAGTAGCCAATGAACATCTGATGGCCTACAGCGACAGATACCTGTTCAATCTTAGTATCATTTTGCCCAACGTGAACTCCATCAGCGTTAATTTGCTGGGCCAATTCATAGTTGTCATCAACAATCAATGGAATTCCATAGCGCGTACATAAGGTCCGTAATTCTAACCCTAAGTCTACGCGTTTATTAGGCCGTAACTTTGAATTTCCTTTTTCTCGATATTGGAAGGCAGTGATACCACTTTTCATTGCTAGCTCCACTTTTTCGAGAAATTTAACAACATCATTATGAACATCTTGTGTTCCGCCAACTAAGTATACTTGTAACATTTTTGGATCAAACATCATTTTAGATCGTCTCCTTCAATTTTAACCCAGTGATTAAGTGGCCCATGACCGTGACCAACGTTAATACCCTTGTTAATCGTCTTTTCAACATATGTCTTCCCGATCATAATCGCCTGTTCCATGGAGTGACCCTTAGCAATTTCCGCAGTAATACATGCAGAAATTGTATCACCAGTTCCATGAGTATTTTTAGTATTAACACGAGGCGCAGTCAACCACATGTCGTTGCCATCTTCAAATAAAATATAATCATCAGCCTTGTCTGAAGATTCTGCATGGCCACCTTTTATGAGAATATTTTTTGCTCCACGCTTTTGCAATTCGCGGGCAGCCTTTTTAATATCATTTTTATTCTTTATTGCCATTCCCGTCAACTCACAAGCCTCCGGAATGTTTGGGGTAACCAGGGAAGCGAGGGAGATAAGTTCATCCCTTACAATTGAAATCGCATCATCACTAAGCAACTTTGCGCCACCCTTTGCTACCATGACTGGATCAACAATAAGCGGTCCTAAATCATATTTTTTTAAATTTCGTACAACCGCTCTTACGCGGATAGGGTCAGCCAGCATCCCCGTTTTACAAGCCCTAATTTTCAAATCATCAGCGATTGAAGCAAATTGCTCATCAATTAATTTTTCAGGCATTGGCAGGGCATCTTGCACCCCCAATGTATTTTGAGCTGTGACTGCTACAACTACCATCGCTGAGTATACGCCGCGCATTTGCATCGTTTTTACATCTGCTGGAATACCAGCACCACCGCCACTATCAGTTCCAGCAATTGTTAGAGCCTGGGGATAATCATTAATCAAGGTAATCTTCCTCACTTTCTGCAAAGAATTCTAAATAATTGTTCAAATGTACTGTAATATCAATGATATCATTGTGTTTTGCTAGCTAATAAAATTAAAAAGGGACATAAAAGGGGAAAATTAAAGTGATTCTATGATATTATCATATTTTTTCTGTGCTTTTTTAGTTACATGAAGATAAACTTTTGAAGTTATTTCAGAATCACTATGGCCCAATCGCTTTTGAATTATATATAATGGTACACCCAATTCAGCTAACTGGCTAACATGGGTATGCCGAAATGTATGCGTACTAATTGTTTTTGGTATTTTAAGCTTCTTTTTTGCTTTTCTTAAAAAATAATTGATGTTATCGATTGAAACAAAATTGTGATTAGATAGGGTAAACATAAAATCGCTATCTCGTTTGCCTTTTGAAAACTCTTTATAAATTGCTACTGCTTTTTTAGGAAGTAAAATCGTTCGTTGACTATCATTAGTCTTTGTCAGCGGACTTTTAAATTGTTTTTTAGATTTTAAGCCTTTGTAAACCAATGTTCCACAAATTTCTACAAAATATTTATTGTTAGCTTTATAAACATTTTTAACTTGAATTGTAGTAGCTTCGCCAAACCGCATGCCGGTTAACACCATCCATTCACAAAGTGAGGCATAAAGATGGTGATTAGGTGATTGAAGATGTTCCAAATAATCTATAACTTTTCTTAATTCATCATTTTCTAAAAACTTTTCTTCAATTTCGGACTTCTTTCGTTCTCTTGGCCAATTAATTTCTAAATTAGCAGTTGGCAACGTCGATATATAATCATGCTGGTAGGCATATTTCATTATGTGATTTATTTTTGCTTTTAACTGAATAATTGTGCCACGCTTATAGTCCTCTTTATAAAGCATATCCTCATATAGATTAATTAGATATTTTGAAGTGATTTTATTAATAAGAACATCAAAACCAACCTTGTCTTTTATTATTTTTTTGTAGGTGCTCCACGAATAATAAGTTCCAGATAATACTTGTTTTTTATAAACGGGTTCCCATTCTTTAATAACTTCTCCAAGAGTAACATTCTTTTTAATATTCCCATCTTGAATATTTCTTAACTTACTCTGTATTTTTTGCTCTAGGGCTATCTGAGCCCTTCTACGTGTTTGATTGGTATTCTTATCATAAGTGACAGAAACTTTCTTATACTTGCCTGTAAGAGGATCTTTATACTGTTCTCTGAACTTAGTCTTACCATCTTTTGTTGTTTCTGACCACATAGGCGTTCTCCTTTCGTACGTATGTTCGTTATAGTGTCTTTTTAAACCCGTCAAAATTGACGGGTTTAATTTTTAACATCGATCAGTTAGTTATTAGTCATAGAACCGTCTGGATAAACATTGACGCTTTGAGCTGTTCCAGTCATGGTTCCTTGGGTTGGATCAATTGCCTTTACAAAATATGAGCCATCTGGGTTTTGAATAGGTTGATTAGTATCAGCGTCATACATAATGGTCCAATGGTAGTTACCGTTACCATCACCATATTTTGCTTTGGTAGCATTTAATGCATCTTGTGCATTATTAATTTGACCATTATTAGCTTGCTGTGAATTGCTTTGCTGAGTTGATTGCACAGCTTGTTGCTGAGAACTATTTTGACCGCTTTGTTGAGTGGAAGTTTGGCTGGCTTGGCTATTAGATTGACTAGAGACAGCAGAGCTAGACGAACTTTGTGTATCTTTCTTGCTTTCCTTATGTACATTGTGATGCTTAACAGCCTTAGTAGTAGTTACTGATGAGCTACTACTTTTTTTATTTGATTTCTGTGATGCAGTGTTACTACATGCTGTTAATGAAATACCAGCTAATAATGCTGCACAAATTAAACCTATTTTCTTCATTTTAATTACTCCCTAATATATTCCAGCTTTTAATGACATCAGTATTTGGTCATTATGTATCCGGCATAAAGCCGGTAATAAAATATATTAATTGTTATCTAGATTCAATGTTAAGTCGTAATCATGGTCACTTTCCATATCGTTTTGATCATTGCCACTAAACTTAAACCTTATGTTGGAAATACTTGTTGTTTTTTCAAGATCTTTAACTGGAATATAAACTTCGCCGGATTTTTCAGCACCCTTATTTATATCTCCGTCCCAAGATTCACCAACTGCTTCTTCTTGTTCACTACCGATAACAGCTGTACCTTGTTGAGGATAAATTGAAATATCGCCATTTGCTTTAATGGTCATATCTAATTTAATAAATCCATTGATGTCATATTTACCATCATTAGCAGAGTCAAATTTGTATGGCTTGGCTAATTTATAAACCGTAACTTTATTGATTTTTACATCAGCTTCATCCCAATCATTATTGCTGTAATCAACTTTATAAATTTTGGATGATTTGACATTGTAGTCATCATAGTCAACAGTAATTTTTGAAGGAGAGCTTGTTTGGGTATTACTACCTGAGCCTGAGCCAGCTTTACTATTACTACTATTTCCACTTAGGGATCCTATTAGGATTAATGCAACAATAGCAATAATTACCCATACCCACCAACGCTTATACCAAGGCTTTACTTGAACATAGGTTTTCCCATCTTTATCCGTAATTTTCTTAGCCATAAAATGACACTCCTTAATATAAATAAAATTCAGCTTTTAACGTCGATCAGTTTTTGGACGTATATTAATTATTTTGCATAATACTCTTTAATTTCTTCGCTTACTACACTAGAAAGATAGTGTGGTACATGAAAAGCTTGCATGAAATTAGCGCTGTTAACACATTGAATATCTGTATCTTGACAATAGAACGGAATCAAAAGCTTAACAGCTCCAACGTTTGCCTTATATTCCACAGATTCTTTACCAGTAAAGCAGGCGTGATAATATTGAACATCGCCTTTGTCCCCATGGATCACATGGGACAGTTCATGAGCAAACTGAAAGATAATTTCACTAGGTCGGTGCCAATCAAGGTTCATAACCACGCTACGGTATTCAAAACTGCTTCCTGGTGGTGTGATCGGTGATAGGTGTGCCCATTTAACTGCGATGTGGTATTCTTCCGCCCGTTCAAGCAAGTAGTCGCGAGCCTCATTCATTGGATAGATCATTGCTTACCACCACGCAGTAATCTCTTCATATATTCCAGATCTTCTGGTGGAATTTCTCTCCCTTCATATGTGAAGACAGTATCTTTATCTGCAAGGTCGGCTGTTTTCTTTTTCTCAGTTTCGCCAAGCAAGTAGTCTGCGGATACTCCTAGGACCTTAGCAACCTTATTTAAAGATTGTGTACTGGGAGTTTTATTCCTCCAATGATAAATAGAATTAGTTCCTAAACCAGCTTTATCATTAAGAGCAGATAAAGTATAGCCTCGTTTTTTCGCAAGTTGTTTTATACGCTCAAATGTTGTCATAGCAAGTGTTCTCTTTTCTTTTTAAAATTAATTAGCAAAAATGCGCAATTTATCCTTGCATTTTTAGCACATATGCGTAATAATATAGTTGTCAACAAGTTAAGCAACAAGCAAAAAGCTAAGGATAATAACATTTGTTGCTTTATTTTTTAGCATCATATTAGCACATGTGCTAATAATCGTCAACAAGTTGACAAACATTTCAAGAGAGGAGGAATAGGATATGCCAGTAGAAAACGAGCTTAAAAAAGCAACAGCTGACGTGGAGCGAAACATCAAAATGAAACTTCTTGAGCGTGGTATGACACAAGCCGAGTTGTCACGTTTGCTAAATATTAATCGTCAACAAGTTAATCGAGCAATCAAGGGTGATAACTCACCGAAAGCGATTGAAATTCGCAAGAAAATTTACCGAGTTCTGGATATGTAGGAGGTGATTTGATGGCAACTCCTGTAAGAGTAGTCACATTAACCGTTGATGAATTAGATAGACGAATGGAACAAGCTGCTTACAAGGCTGTTGCCAAGTTCGTAAAAGGCCAAGAAGAAAAAAGCAAAGATGATGAGCTGTTAACTACTACTGAACTTGTAGAACTTGGCAAGTATGGCAAAAGCCGAGAAACCATTAAAAAGTTTCGTGAGCAGATTATTGCTGAAAATCCAAATCAAAAAATCGCTATTAAGCATGGACGCAATTGGAAATACAAGCTAAAAGCATTTGACGAGTGGTTTGTAAATCATAACGAAGCTCACAGAGAGGAACTTAAAATCGACCCACGATTAAGGAGGTGATTAGATGGCGTATCTAGCATGGTGCGTGTTAGCAATTATGGCTTGCTTCTTGATCGGAGCAATCGTCAACGTCATTGAAGGCGAGAAGCTGAATGTATTGAAGCCGAAATATCGTAAGAAGCATTAGGAAGGTGAAACAAATGACATTAACAAAAATAGTTAATTCTAAGCTCACAGCAATGCTAATGGGTGCTTGGATCACCTATTGTGCAGGCGTTGGTGACTACGGAGGAGCAGTATTCTTACTGTTCTTCTACTCACTAATGCTATGGGATTTAAACACAAAAAAAGCCACCGGATCTGACACATCCGATGGCAATAAATAACGACAATCGCTACATTCTAAAAAAATGAACTAAGGAGATTATAACATGAATAAACAACAAGAGAAAACTATTGAAGGAATTATCGAATTAAAGAAGTTCAATCAAAAATCAATCCTAGAAGGATTTAAAGTAACTGTCGATGAGTATTCGACACTACTTCATTATTACAACATTCAGGATAAATTAGATAAGTTGATCAATTTAGAAGCGGGGTGGAACTATGAAAATTAATTGGGACAAGCTGTTTGAAGGTGATTGCGAGTCAATGCCTAATTGCCCTTGGATTGATCATGAACCATATAACGATGATTTAACAGGTGATGACGACGATGAAAATTAATCAACACAATTTGCGGGTTCACAAGCTCATTGAAGGCAATCTTTTCAAGTATGGCCAGCATATGAATGAATTAGCTCAAGGACGTTGTACCAGTGAAAGATATGTTAAAGAGCTGGAAAAACTACGTAATTCATTGAAAGCAACCGTGAAATGGTTAAACAGCCTTATTAAAGATACGGAGGGGTAAAAATTGAATTTATTTGAACTAAATGAACAATATCAGCAGTTAGCTGATCGTGACGACCTTGACCCTACAGTGTTGGTTGATACCTTAGACAGTATTAACGATGCTTGGAATGACAAACTTAACAATATTGCCAAGTGGTGTGAAGCACTGGACAGCGACATTGACTTCTTAACAAAGAAGAAGCGGTCAATCAGTGACGAATTAACTTATCGGAAAAACCTACGGAGCAACCTCATAACCTACATGACTGAAGCAATTGACGAACGAGGACTTAAAGAAGTTCACACTGAAGACTTCATCTTAAGGCCACGCAATTACAAACAACGAACGGTCATCGATGACGAGGGCAAGATTCCACCTGAATACCGTAACTACGAGAAGTACCAAGGAATGTTTGATGTTGACAAGGCAGCAGTCTACAAGGCGTTAAAGGACGGCGCAAACGTTCCGGGGGCACACTTGAAGAAGAATAGGGGAGTAGTGATTAAGTAATGTTTGAACTTCGTGATTATCAGCAAGAAACGATTGATAAGGTTTATCAATCAATGCGAACTGGTCACCATCGAATCATTGTTCAGCAGCCTCCTCGTACAGGCAAGACGGTAATCATGTCCGAAATAGCTAAAAGGACTACTGATAAAAGCAATCGAGTGATGTTTATTATTCACCGCAAGGAAGTTTTAGAACAAGCTATTAGCACGTTCAAACAGCAAGAAGTAAATATGAATTTAGCAACAATGGGAATGGTTCAGACACTGACTAGACGAGTGAAAAAACTAAAAGCACCACAGTTAATTTTGATCGATGAGGCGCATCACGCTTTAGCGCAAAGTTATCGGCGAATTATTGATACTTTCCCTAATGCTTATATTTTATACTTCACAGCTACACCAATTCGAACTGGTCACGACCAATTAGATCAGATTGCAGACGATATTATAGTCGGCAAATCAATCAAGTGGTTAACCGAACATCACTTCCTAGCACCGTTTCATTATTACGGCTTAGGTGATATTGACCGCTCTAAATTACGTAAATCAAATGGTGATTATTCAAGCCAAAGTATGGATGAAGCTATCAGTCACCAGATTTACGGTCACATTGTTCAACAGTACCAACGATTAGCAAATGGTAAGCAAGCAGTAGTTTATTGTCACTCAATTGAAAGTGCAAAAAGAGTTACGGAACAATTTTCTAAAGTAGGAATTTCAGCGGCTGAAATTGATGGTGATACTGATTCTCAAGTTCGTGATGAATTAGTACAAAAGTTTCGTGACCAACAATTGACCATCCTTGCTAATGTAAATCTATTTACTGAAGGGGTGGACTTGCCGAATGTTGATTGTGTCATTATGGCTCGACCAACCAGCTCATTAGCTTTGTACTTACAATTTTCGATGCGTTGTCTCAACCCTCGTAAAGGAAAAACAGCTATCATCATTGATCACGTTGATAACTTTCTTAATTTTGGATTACCCAATAATGATCGGAATTGGTCCGAAGCTATTGTCACAAAAGATAAACGCAAAGCTAAGTCAAGTACTGACAACGGCCCAGCAATTGCGCAGTGTAACTATTGCTTTGGAACGTTCTATCGTGACCAAGTTGTAGACGGCTGCTGTCCCTTATGCGGTCATGAACTAAAGAAGGAAAACAAGGACTACAAAATTGTTAATGTTGATTTGCAAGAAATTAAAGAAAATCAAGCAGTTAAACATCGAAAGGAAATGATTCAACAAATTCTTAATGACCAAGTGATGGCAAACGTTGCCGATAAATCACCAGGACAATTACATACTCTTAAGGAGTTACAAGCCTATGCCAAGCTTCATAACTATTCAGTAGGCTGGGCCTGGCACCAATTTAACAACAGGAGGAAAAAGAAATGGTAATTCAACTACCTAAAGATGAAAAATTACAACCTAAAACCCAACCCCACAACTTCTTTATCTGGGGAAAAACAATGAGCGGAAAATCATACTTCGCTAGTTTCTTCCCTCATCCATTAGTGCTAAACACCGATGGTAATAGCGAACAAGGGACAGCACCAAGTATTCAGATTAGAAATATTCGTGATGAGAACGGAAAGTTAAAGCAATCAGCGATTCAACAATTAGATGATGTAATTACCGCATTATCACAAAAGAATACCTTCCAGACGTTAATTGTTGATGTGATTGATGATATTTGCGTCATGCTTGAACAGGCAATCTGCATTGATAACGGTGTACAAGCTCTTGGCGATATTCCGTACGGAAAAGGATATGCGATTTTTAATACCGTTCTTCAACAATTTGTTATGGACTTAAAAGCATTACCAATGAACATTATTTACATTAGTCGTGAAATCTCTATCGGTGGGGATGATGGTTCAACGTCAGAACCAATGCCATCACTCAAACCGAAATACTACAACATCGTTAACGGAAACTGTGACTTGGTAATTCATACACAGAAGTTTGGTAAAGACACTTACACCCGGACAATTACCGACCGCCGGACCAAGTATGAAGCCAAGAACATTACAGACCCACGAATCAAGCAATTACTAGAATCATGCGATGGGATGTTTGAAAAATAATTTAGGAGGAATTTAATTATGGGATTACAAGAAGCATTTGCAGCAGCTACTAAGGATTGGGACGCAAAAAAGGATAGTACTAACCAAACGGATTTGATTCCAGCTGGTACTTACCAAGTGATATTAGATAAAACCGATCATCCAGTATACAAGTCAGGTTGGGACTGCTTACGGTTCTCAATGCAAGTAATTAAAGGTAAGTATGCCAGTCGGAAAGAACAATTGCGAATTAGCTTAGCTACTAAAACTACTAAAGGAAAGCCAATGCCAGATTTCGTTGTAAGTCGTAACATTCGGACAATTACGAAGGTTGCTGCAATGGTTGGGTTAACCGTTACTCCAGAATTGTTTCCGGACAACGAAACAGATGCTTACGAAAAATTAGTCAAAGCATTTGAACCTTATGAAGGTAAAACTTTAGAAATGACCATTACAGTTACGCCAAACAAGAAGGATCCTGATAATCCATATCGTAATTATGACTTTGGACCAGGAATCAAGGTTGAAGAACCAACTGCTAAGGAAGAACCAGTAGCAGATAGCGATAGTAACGCTGAACCAACCATTGACGATGACGATTTGCCATTCTAAGCAAAGGATGTGAACGGGATGCAAAGTCTGGTTAACTATGCCAAACAATATGCTGAACATGGTTTTAGCGTAATACCGACAATTAATAAACGCCCGTTAATTAAATTTGCCGATCAGAAACCATTAAGCGTTGATGAGATCACTAAATTTTGGCGAACACATCCTTATGCAAATATCGCTCTTAAAACTGATAAATTCTTTGTCATTGATGTTGACCGACACAAAGACGGGGATGACGGAACCAAGGCCATCAAAGAACTAAAACATCCAGAATGGTTTAATACTCTGTGCCAAAAGACCGCTCACAATGGTTATCAATTTTTCTTCAAGAAGCCCGCTGAACGAATTACACAAAATATTGGTTTCTTACCAGGTGTCGATATTAAAGCCCATCCAAATAATTACGTGGTCGTGGCACCATCAATCATTGATGAAAAAGCTTATGGCTGGTTAAACCGTAAACCAATGATTGAACCAGCCGAAGAATTAATCCAGCTGATTGAAGAAAAAGGAAAGCCAGCGATTAGCGAAAAGAAAATTGAACGTTATCATCCAAAAGGCAAGACCCAAACTTCTGAGTTGTTCAGTCAAATTGCTAACGGCTTAGGCCCGACGGGTGGACGAAACAATGCGCTTGCTTCATTTGCTGGCGGATTATTATTTCGCAACGTTGAACCAGAAGTTGTTTTGGAATTATCCAGAATTGCTAATAGTCGAACCGAATATAGTTTGACCGATAACGAAGTAGTCACAACGGTTAACAGCATGATTAAGAAAGAAATCAGGAGAAGAGGTGAAACGGTTGAGTGAAAAAAATGATAAGGTAGTGCCATTTGATAAAAAGAATGCAGAAAAGCTAAGTCATTTAACCAGTGAAGAGGAAAATAACTGGGGCTTCAAAACTAATAAATACGGTCAATTGAAGAACAATAGTTTAGTGAACATTGAAATTATTTTAGAACGTGATCCGATTTTGAAGGATACGTTTCGATTCAATGAGTTCACGACTGAAATTGATGTAGTGAAGCCTAACAGTGAATTGATGTTTAAAACTGGTCAATTGGTAGACGCGTATGTAGATCAAATTGCCTCGTATATTGAAAATAATTCTGACTATGGAGTGCTGTTTGATAATAAGAAAATCCGGAGTGCCATTACAGTTGTAGCAATGCGTCATCACTATAATCCGATTATTGATTACTTTGATGATGCCTACAAAAACTGGGATCACAAAGAACGACTAAATCACATCATGGGGGATTATTTAGGAGTTGAAGAAACGTCTGTAACACAATTAATCACTAAATTATTTTTTGTTGGTGCGGTTGCTAAGGCACACAACTCTAAAACTAAGTTCGACTTTGTTTTAGATTTAGTTGGTGGCCAAGGCGCAGGTAAAACTACATTTTTACAAAAGATTGCACCATTAGGTTATTACACAGACCAGTTCTCAACCTTTGATAACAAGGATGATTATGCGGTTATGCGTCGGGCATTAATCGTTAATGATGATGAAATGACTGCTACTAACAACGCTAGTTTTGAAATTCTGAAAAAGTTTATTACTTTACAGGAGTTTGAGTATCGAAAGCCATACGGGCACCAGGCAGAACGATTTGATAAAAATTTCGTCATGGCCCGGACAACTAATGAGTTGTATTACTTAAAAGATAAAACCGGTGAACGACGTTTCCTTCCACTTCATGTTAGTAAAGCACGACAGAAACATCATCCAGTTACTGATTTAACCGATAAGTATGTTAAACAGTGCTGGGGCGAGGCCGTGCAGCTATACAAAGATGGTTTTAGTTTTGCTTTGACCAACGAACAGGAAGAAAAATTAGACGAGCATCGTCAATCATTTATGTATACCGATGAACTGGAAGACAAAATTGATGAAGCACTAAACAACCAATTTAGGGATAAAGATTTCATTACTAACGAAGCTTTGTCGTTAGCTGTTGCCCCAGGAATTGACTTAGTAAAAAACCGCAAAATCGGCAACCAGATTTCTAATATCATGGTGAACCGGTTTGGATTTAGAAAGAAATCCAAGAAATTTAATGGTGAAGCAAAACGAGGTTACGCAAGGTTACGGTAAGTTACGCTAAAAAGACACTAGCGTAACCGTCACTAACCCAGTTATATCAATGAATACAGCGATTTAGGTTACGGTGTAACACTAATATTAATAAAAAATATTAGTAGTAGATATATATACAGAGAGAAGCGCCAGAAAAGTTTTTGGCGAAAAAGTGAGAAATAGCGTAACCTGATCATACTTAACCCTTAGAAATACAACGGATTACACCGGTTACGGTAAGCAAGAAATAGCGTTACCTAACGTAACTTAACGGAGGTAAATATGATAAAAATACACACAATTGGTGGAAATGTCTATAGTTACAAGGGAACTTACCAAGAAATCCAACGAGCATTGCATGATATAAGTTGCCATTTCTTGATTGGTAAAAATCGACATGATTACCGGGTAATTATTCCGCGTGAAGCTGTTGATAGTATCGAAGAAACTGAGATGAATTACTAGTGACCGCTGAGCATAAAATTCAAAACGATATTCGAGTGGCATTGTCAAATCATCATTGCACAGTGTTCCGGGTGAACGTTGGTAATGTTAAAACCGCCGACGGGAGATTCTTCAGTGCTGGTGTACCTTCGGGTCACCCTGATCTATACGGCTTTCGCTGGTCAGATCATCAAGTGTTTTATATCGAAGTGAAAAACGAAAAAGGTAAGCCAAGGGCAGACCAGATAAAGTTTCATGAAATGTTAACTAAACGAGAAATTATTCATGGAATCGCTAGGTCTGCTGGGGATGCAATAAAGATTGTTGAGGAAGGATTGGTTGGTTATGGATTTAACTGAAAAGCAAAAGAATTGCCCGTACTGTCATCACAAAAAGAATATTGTCAACATACCGGGATTGTGTGTCTCGATAGATCCTAAGGTCTCTAATGGCAACTTAACTATCGAATATGATGCATCGAACAAAGACATGACAGATAACAATATTGTCATTGGAGATGACGATGGCTATGCGTTTGGCGGCTGGAATTTAACTATTAATTGCTGCCCTATGTGTGGTCGCCCGCTGAACGAGGAGGAAGAGTAATGCTACACACATACAGAAAGACAGCCTTAATCGAAGCTGAACAGTTCGATGGGTCAATTAAGCAGATAACTAGGTACAAGGTACATATTGTTGGACCGACATCACGAGGCGACACTTCTTATTTCTTGCTTCCAACAAAAGAAGGGAATATGAAGATTAATGCTGGTGATTACATCGCTACTGGCATAGATGGAGAGCACTGGGCTATTGATCAAGATATATTTGAACGAACTTACGAGAGGGTGGATTAATGCTAACAACACAAGCAAGATTAGCAAAGCGCAATAATCAACCTGTTAAGCTAGTCGGTGACATGTACCACATTATCGATATTAGACGAGTGAGTGGAACTAGCCACTTGATTGCAACTATCAAGAAAATAGGATTGGCTGAAGGAAAGTACGAGCCCATTGATGTTGATATTGAATATCTAGAACGAGCCTAAGGAGGAAGAATAATGACAATACCTAAAAGACTATCTAAAGCAATGGATTCATTAACTGTTAATCATGAATGGGGAGGAGTTAATGAAATGCCTGAAGAGATTCTTGACCCAGACGATTGGCGACTTCAAGAAATTATGAAGTTTCGTAAGGGTTTGAAGCTGCGAGAACCTAGAAGAATTAAAGAAGCTGAATGGCGAATTAAGCAATATTTTTATAAGCACAATATTAATAATCCTTTTGCTCAAGCTTATATTTTACGAAAAATTGGCGCTAAACAGTCTACTATTCTAAAGATTACAGGGTTATCAAAACCTGAATACTATCGTCACGTAGGAGTGTTATTTCGTAATACAGGCTATTACGGCCAATTGAGAATTACAGATGTAGAAGTAGTTTTGACGCAAGAAAAATTATATGACTTGTTGGAGGAGACGCATGAGAAGAATTTTGGGTAATGTTCTAGGGTATGGAACGATGGGTATTGTTTGTTTATCCGTGGTAATAATTATAGCTGCTCTACTTGGATTTATGTGTTGGTTGACACTAACAATATGGTCGCACGTGTTTGCATTCTTCATATAACAAAAAAGACGCTCTCACAGCAGAGCGCCCTTGTGAATAATATCAAACATATTAATTATATCACAAGGGGAGCGAAATATCGTGGGGTTATTTCCAGAATTCAATGAGAAGAAAACCATTCAAAACGTCCGTAAGTTTTTCAATAACGATAATAAATATCAAAGAATTTGTCGGAGTGCTTGGATGGACGGGATCAAAGCGCAAGTAAATGACGTGACTGGTATTCATGGCTCACGTAAAGGCAATGCATCAGAAAAGATGATGATTTACTATGCCGAATGTGCAAGGGCGAAGAGAGCCGTTGAAAAGGCAATTAGTGTCTGTAGCGTGGCAAGCCAAGATATACTTAATTGGCATTATGTTAAGCAATTGACAGTCGTAGAAACTAAACTTCATATTAATCATCACTTGGGGCATTCAACCTTTAAAAATGCTGATGAGGTGGCTTGTTTAGAGTTTGCTGAAGCCTGTGATCGTATCTCGATGCAAATGAATTGTAACCTCGAAATTCTCCCCTTATTCCTCAACTTTGAGGACGACAACGAAAAAGCGGGAATAAATCAGGAACAAAACGGGAATAAAATAGGAACAAATTAGGAACTTTTCGGGAACAAAACGGGAAGTTCAAGGGGATATTATTGTATTGTCGAAAAAATAACGACAACTCCATGATAATTAATTAGTTCGGTGCGTATACTCACACGTGTACCGTAACTTGGGTTGTTAAAAGTCGTGTGGAATCCGGTAACCAAGCCGACACGATGGTGGCAGATGACCATAATCCACGTAGGGAAGTTGCTTATGGAAACAGCAACATTCCCAGTAAATAGCTATTTATGTTTAAGACTGACACACACGACCTATAGCAGATTACAACAGTTGATGAAATAGTGTACTTATGAGTTCTAATATGAAACTTCTTCCTAATAAATAATTAGTAATATATTGTGCCAGTCTTTTATGCGAATATGCAAATTAGATGCCAAGTATCCTGGAGTGGTCCAATACTTGTGGGGGCAGTTCCCGATATTCGCAATTGCAGTGCTAACGAGTCACACTGCTTGCTGAGAACCAAGATGGGCACACAAGGTCTCGTGTGGCAAAAGTGTGGTCTGAATCCACCTCTCAGCTTTATCACGGCAAACTTAATTCTGATAGGAGATGAACGCTCCTCTTTCGTAATTGCATAGTCTTTTTTGTCCAAGCCGTGATGTGATACAGAGATGCGCAAAGAGTAACAAAATTTAAAAACGATTAGTGGATGCGAGCATTTCTGTATTATGCTGACGTAGCTTAATGGTAAAGCACCACAGTTGTTTCCGTTTCAACGTGGAGAAGGCGGTTCGATTCCGTCCGTTAGCATTCAAGGCAAACCTACTTTTGAATTTATACAAAAGGAGGAAGCACTACTTACTCGTGTTTCTTCCATTGGCCTTGATGCAAGCACTCAGAAATGGGTGCTTTTTTGTTGGAGGGATAAAGATGGATAACGGCTTAGTCTTCTATGCAAAACAAAATACGACCGATGCACCAATGATGGAAGTGTGTATTGATAAGTGTATTGATGATACAAATAGTCCGTTAGATTGCTTATCGTCATCATATGAAGTTGAGACGTGCATGTTCAAAGCTGATGAAATCATTGCGCAGATGAAACACGTGTGGTTAGAAAATCGGACTAAGAAAAATGATAAAAGAATTATTCAAGAATTGAAATGGAGCAACAACCCAATTGAGAAACGCAAACGTGCTCACCGTGATTTTTATAAGTTTGTGAGGTCGTTGTAATGTTCCAGACAAAACGATTTGGTCTAGTAGCTAGTAAGCAAGAGTACTTGATGTTATGCCATGCTGAACGCACACTCAAGCATAAGAAAAAGCTGACAGGTCAACGCTTGTCGGCTGTTAAAGAACATAACAGATTAAATAATTAAGGCGATAGCATTAGCTACCGTCTTTTATTTTGCGCTGATTTAGGAGGAACCAGCTATGGAACTCAAAGAACTAACCGAAAAAACGTTAGTATTATTTAATTCTAAGAACACAACAGAACTAATTAAGAAGTTGCCTAGTTATTGGAATGATAATGATACTAAAGCTAAATTTAAGGAATTAGTCGGTGATTTAAGCATTGATTGGCTCCAAAAGATTTTTCAGTATTATGAAGCGGACCGCAAGGATAAGAAGCAAGATTATACGCCGACAAGTCTAGCAAAGTTAATGGCAAGCCTAGCTCTACGTAACGATGAGGAACACATTATTGATATGTGTGCTGGTAGTGGTGCTTTAACTATTCAGTGCTGGAACCTCAATCATGATATTGAAGCTGAATGCCTAGAATTTGATGAAAAGGTAATACCTATTTTGCTATTTAATCTAGCAGTGCGCAATATTAAAGCAACAGTTTATCAAATGGATGTATTACAGCAAGAAGTTACCAATAGTTGGCAAGTAGTTACTGGGGATGAATTCGGAAAGGTGATTGAAAATGGCGACAACAATTAGTAATCCACCATATAACATGAAATGGCAACACCCGTTCTTCGCTCAATCACAAGAACGATTTATGCTGGGTGTGCCACCAGAAAGCAATGCTAATTATGCTTTTATCTTAACGGCGCTATCTAAACAGGATAAGGCCGTTTTCTTATTGCCTAATGGCGTGTTAAGTACTAACAACAAAGAAGAACAAGCGATTAAAGCAAGCCTAGTTGAAAAGAACTATTTAGAAGCAGTAATTAGCTTACCTGATCGGATGTTTGAAAGTACCAGTATTCCTACATCATTGCTAATCTTTAATAAGAAAAAGCAAACGTCAAATATCTTAATGGTTAATGCCTCTTCATTGGCAACAGAAGAAGTACGAGAACAACGAGGACAGGTTGGCAGCAAGTCACACACTAACCGTGTTTACAAGAAGAAGGTCAACGTATTAAGTGACGATGCTATTAATAAGGTTATGTCGTTATTAGACAAGCCAGCAGATGAGCCGGGCCTATCAAAAGTCGCTTCAATTGAAACCATTAAGGGACAAGATTATATCTTAACTCCTAATCGTTACATTGAGATAAAAAAGGAAACGGTTCAACACTCATCGCTTGAAAAGCTTGCTGAACAATTGAACCGGGTATCTGCTGAAAAGGGTGCCGTCAAGTTAACTATCAACAAGAAGATGGCTAGTGATCTTGGATTAATGCCATTGATTAAGTTACTTCAAGAAGGAGCACAAACCAGTAAAGAATTGAACGAACAATTCAAAGACGATGGAATAGCACTTAGCGATGAAAGCATTGTTACTTTGACTAACAGCAAGACTTTCAAGATTGAGGTTAAAAAGTGGGATAAGTTGCCAGCTATTGTTGTTATGTTTGCTCAGATGTGGAAGCAATTAATGATTAATTGCAATAACGAAGAGAACCGCTACTTAATGGAACTAAAAGATATAATGCTTGAACGGTACTTTGGATAAACAGAAGTCATTAGAAAGGTGGTGTGGTGATATGCCAAGGTATAGGCGATGCAGACAACCAGGATGTCACGCGATGGTACAGTTGCCTAATCATTACTGTGCTAAGCATCATGAACATGAAGCAGAGTACTTAGCTAATAGGCAACGCTGGGCTAGAGCACATAGCAAACAGTATCAACATAAGTACAATAACGTGACACGTTATCGTAATGATACTAAGTCAAAGCAGTATCAGTTCTATAAGACAAGAATATGGTCAGTGCTAAGACAACAAGCGCTGGACCGTGACCACTATGTATGTCAATACTGTGGTCAACCTAACAGCAAAACAGTTGACCATATCGTGCCGATTGAGTATGACCAACAACGAATGGCAAGCATCGACAACCTAGCCACCATCTGTCGGGAGTGTCACCGCAAGAAGACACAGTGGGAGCAATCCTACTATGGTACCGGTCAAGGCAATCAGCTGAAGTCAGTCCCAGAAGTTAGAAAAATTTTTGAAATCAAAAAACTTTTTTCAAAATAATTTTTACCCCCGCCCCTAACGTCGGGTCAAAAAGAGCGCACACATTTCAATCGTCTTGCGTGCAAGCGATAATTTTTAAATTTTTGACCCAGGGGGGCTAACCAGAGCAGAAAGGAGGGCATTGAATGGCTAAAAAGGTCTATTATCAACAGAATAACGGGCATTTACCGGCTACACCACCGCATTATTTGGGTACTTTAGCTAGTGCCTGTTGGCGTAAAATCGTGCCTTTTTTAGAAGCAACTGGACGAGTGGAACGAATCGATATTGGATTAGTAGAACAATACTGTGCTAACTACGAGATTTATCGTAATGCTTATCAAGATATTCAAGAAAACGGTATTCAAGCGAAGATTTTCTCATCTCTTCAAGATTCTTCGGGGAAAGTGATTGGTAAGGATTTTACTGGCTTCAGAAAGAATCCAGCAGTTGCAACGATGAAAGATGCACTCAACCAACTAAACTCTGTTGGCGTACAGCTCGGGCTATCTCCTAAGGGACGACAAGAATTGATGCAGATTGCTAGCCATAAGGAAGAGAAATCAATGGCTGAACAGTTAAAGGAGGCTGGGATTGTATGATCGATTTGACGCAAAGTCATGACGTACTAGGAGCATATCATAGTATTAACTTTGACAGTATTAGAAAGAAATATCATGACCCAGCAACTCAATATGCTTTTGATGTGTTAGATGAAAACGTCACGACTGGTTATTTAATAAAATTGGCAGCATTTCGCCACCTCAGAGATTTACAAAGACAAGGTGACGATGATTTTCCTTTTTATTATGATGTGGGTGAAGTTGATAAAATCCTTAAGTTTGCAAAAATTTGCCCTAATGTCGACACTGGTGAACCAACACAGCTAATGCCTTGGCAGCAATTTATCTTCGGAATGCTCTTTGGTTGGCGTGATGAACTAGCCCATAAACGTTTTACACGAGTCATATTGTCTGTAGCCCGTTCACAAGGTAAGACATATTTGATGGCTATCTACATGGTTTACTCTTTTTTAATTGAGTCGATAGGGCTGTCTAATCAAGATTTTCTTGTTACGGCAGAAAACTACGATCAAACTGGTAAGCTATACGGTTATATCACCGATATGCTTAAGAAGATTTTTGAAGAGCAACCTGTTTTTGCCAGACTAGCGCAAGAAGATGACATTGTCATTCATGAGCATACCGGCGTAAGTATGCGAAAATTCAACAATAACTTGCGTCCATTATCTTTCAATTCTGGAAAGTTCGATTCATATCATTTCACAACAGCGATTTTCGATGAAATTGGTAATATCCACAGCCGTGAAGGGACGAAGAAGATTGTTTCTGGCCAAATTAAGAAGCCTAATCACCAATACATTGAAATTTCAACGGCTTATCCTGACCCGTCAGTACCTTTTCACGACGATCAAAAAGTAGTTCAGCAAGCCATGGAACGAGATTTTAATCGTGAAGCCGATCAAGAACTAGGTTTAATCTGGGCACAGGACAGCCTGGATGAAACTTTTAAAGAAGAAACATGGGTTAAATCGAATCCGCTTTTGGATCTTAAAGATCAGCGCGATGTTTTGCTTAATGGTTTACGTGACAAGCGTGATTCAGATATGCTTGCCGGAACAGTGGACGACTTCCAAAATAAAAACCTCAATCTCTGGTTGCAAGAAGCTACTAACAGCTATCTAAAGCTATCTGACATCGAACGAGCAATTATTCCCAGCTTCGATATTCGAGGTCGTGACGTTTACATTGGTTTCGACTACTCGATGTTCTCTGATAATACGGCAATTGCTTTTGTTTATCCTTATCAAGACGAGAACGGTAATCAGAAATGGCACATTGAGCAACATAGTTTCATTCCTTGGGAAAAGGCCGGTTCAATTCAAGCTAAAGAAAAGCAAGACGGTATCGACTATCGCAAGCTAGCTAAAAAAGGCTACTGTACGATTACTAGTCACCCGCAAGGTCTGATTAACGACGATCAGGTTTATAGTTGGTTGCTTAATTATGTTGAAGAGAATAACTTACACGTGATTTTCTTCGGTTATGATGCCTGGGGTGCTACTAACGCGATTAAACAAATGGACATTAATACCGGTTTTCCACTTGAAGCGATTCGACAACGGACTAGCGAACTGAAAGACCCAACAAAATTCTTACAAAAGATTTTTGTTGAAGGCAACTGTAGCCGGTTAGACGATAAAATCATGGAAAAGGCGTTAATCAATGCCGAAATCTACGAAGACAAGATTGGTATTCAAGTAGATAAGGCCAAGGCAACCTTAAAAATTGATGTTGTCGATGCAATTATTGACGCATTATACCAAGGGATGTATCACTTTGAGGATTTTGGAATTGCTAACGACAAGTCTAAGCAGGCTGAACTCATGACAGCCGAACAGGTTAAAGCGTGGTTTGAAAGTGAGGATAGTGGTTTACTTGATAGCTAAATTTTTTAAGTTTATTTGGAAGTATTTTGATATTTTATGTTTTCTAACAGCGATTATTTTCGCCGTGTGGGGTTGCTTCTTGTTAAACTTTACTGTTGGAATTTTTGGAATTGCTGTTGGCCTAATTCTAGTTGGTTATCTATCGGAGCAGATAGCTAACCTTCAATGAAAGGAGGTGAATGCTATTGCCATTATTTAATCAACATAAAGTTAGCCCTGGGTTGGCGATTGCTGACGATACTGATATTCTGCATTTCTTAGATCCTGATAATTCAGACAAGTATGTAGATGCTCGTACTGCTTTGAAAAACTCTGATATTTATTCAATTGTTTTTCAACTAAGTTCCGATTTAGCAAACGGAAAACTTAAAGCGGACGCGCCTCGGGCACAGGGGATTCTTAATAACCCGACACAAACGAGTAATGCGCACGCTTTTTGGCAATCGATGTTTGCTCAATTATTGCTAGGCGGTGAATGTTTTGCTTACCGTTGGCGAAATCAAAATGGAACTGATATGACATGGGAGTACCTGCGACCTTCGCAAGTTACTCCTTTTCTTTTAGAAGATGGTTCCGGATTGATTTACAACATTAACTTTGATGAGCCAGAAGTTGGCGTAATGGAAGCTGTTCCCCAATCTGATTTAATCCACATTCGATTGTTATCACAAAACGGTGGGAAGACTGGGATTAGTCCTTTGAGTGCACTAGCTAATGAGCTACAAATTAAGGACAAGTCAAATAAGCTCACCTTGAGCGCTCTGGGGCGTTCTATCATTGCTCCGGGTATTTTATCGATTAAGCACGGAGGATTGCTTAGCGATGAGGAGAAGGCTTCTCGTAGCCGTAAATTCATGAAGCAGACCTCAAAATCAGAAAATGGACCGATTGTCATTGATGACCTGGAAGAGTACACACCACTTGAAGTTAAGAGTAATGTTGCCCAATTACTTAACCAAGTTAGTTGGACAGGTGCTCAAATCGCTAAGGTTTACGGTGTTTCTGACAGTATTATTAACGGTCAAGGTGACCAACAATCATCCATTCAAATGATGGGGAATGCCTATGTGAAGTCTCTAGCTCGGTATGCTAAGGCTGTAACTGGTGAACTGAATAATAAGCTCAACGCAAACATCAATCTTGATTTGCGCTCTGCAATTGACCCACTTGGTGACAGTTATGCAACAACGATTTCTAACTTACGAAAAAACGGAGCAATTGCTGCTAATCAGGCAGTATGGTTGCTTAAAGAAAGTAACTACTTCCCTGAAGAAATACCTGAAGCAAGTACACCACCAGTTCCTATCTCGACTTCTAAGGATGATAAATCAACGGAAGGAGGTGATAACGATGACGAAGATTAATGTTAAAGGTGCCGTTGTCAGCAACGATGATGCTGATATCTATGATTGGCTGGGATACGATTGTGTTAGCCCTAATCAAGTAGAAGATGTGCTTAACAATAGTAATGGAGATGTCGAAGTCGATATTGCTAGCGGTGGTGGTAGCGTATTTGCCGCTTCAGAAATCTATACCATGCTAAAAGCATACTCTGGCAAGGTAATAGTTAATATTCAAGGATTAGCTGCTTCTGCTGCTTCTGTTATTGCGATGGCAGGGGACGAAATCAACATGAGCCCTACCAGTCAAATGATGATTCATAAAGCCTCTACTATTTCTATGGGGAATGCGGATGACTTTGCGCATGATTCTAAGATGTTAGATGTTACGGATCAGTCAATTGTCAACGCTTATGAAGCTAAGACGGGAATGGATCGTGACAATATCTTACAGTTAATGGCTAATGAAACTTGGATGACTGCTCAAGATGCAGTTGACAAGGGCTTTGCTGATAACGTTTCAACTGGTTCAGCACAACCACAGGTAGTTAATGCAATTGGGACACCGGTTCTAAGTAATAATGCAATTAGTAAAGTGAAAAACCTTTTGGCTAAGGTACGTAGTGCTAAGCCTGAAAATAAGGTGGAAACGCCTAAGAATACTGAAAAGAAGCTAACTCCTAGCCTCAAAGACCAGAAGTTGGCAATTTTATTAGGAGATGAAGATTAATGGGAATTAATGAATTAAATGATGCTTGGATTTCTAAGGGTCAAGAAGTTTCTGACTTAAATGCCAAGCTTAATACAGCAGTCCTTGATGACAACTTTTCAAAGGATAAATTTGCTGAATTAAAGGAACAACGCGATAACTTAGCTGCTCAACGTGACGCCATCAAGGACCAACTTGATGAAGCACGAGCTAATGAAGTATTCCGTATGAACGATAAGGATAAGAAACCACTGAACGGCAAGCAAATTGACCTTAAAGACAAGTTTGTTCGTGATTTCAAGGACATGGTTACTTCTGGCAAGACCGAAGCTGGCAACGCTGGATTGACTATCCCTGATGATGTCCAAACAACTATTCATACTTTGGTTCGTCAATATGCTTCCCTTCAGAACTTAGTTAATGTTGAACACGTTACTACTCCAACAGGCTCACGGGTTTACGAAAAATTCTCTGAAATTAAGCCACTAGCTAACCTCGATGACGAAACCGCCCAAATTGGCGATAATGACGATCCAGAATTAACAACTATCAAGTACCTTATTAAGCGTTACGCAGGTATTACTACTGTTACTAACGCTTTGTTAAAGGACACCGCTGAAAACATTTTGGCATGGCTTTCAACTTGGATTGCTCGTAAAGTTACTGTTACTCGTAATCAAGAAATCTTAAAGGTACTTGATACTGCTTCTAAGAAGCCAACTATTGCTAATTTTGATGATATCAAGGACTTACAACTTAATACCCTTGATCCAGCAATCATTGCTACTTCTAGTTTTGTAACCAATCAATCAGGTTTTGCGGTTTTAGCTAAGGTTAAGGATGCTCAAGGTCGCTACATGATTCAACGTGATGTGACTAACCCAGAACAATATCGGATTGGTGGTAAGCCAGTTACTGTGGTTGCTGATCGTTGGTTACCAGATATTTCAGGTTCTCACCCTCTTTACTACGGTGACTTTAAGCAAGCCGTAACTTTATTTGATCGTGAAGATATGTCTTTGCTTTCAACTAACATTGGAGCAGGTTCATTCGAACATGATGAAACTAAAATTCGTGTTATTGATCGTTTTGATGTTAAACAAGTTGATGGTGACGCTTATGCCGTTGCTTCATTCAAGGCCGTTGCTAACCAAGAAGCAACAACCCCAGCAGCTTCAGGATCAACTACTCACTAGAACGAGGTAATGGACAATGAGTGACAGTATTGATGTATCTCAAACAGTTGATCGAGTAAAGGATGTACTTTATTTAGATGGTAACGAAGATGATGTTTTGCTGTCCTCGTACGTCCTAGCCGCTAACTCGTTTGTTCATAATGCAATCGGTCAAGATGTAAATGGTTTTTACAGCGAACCCAGTGTTAGCGCGCTGGTTTCAACGGCTGTGATTTCATTAGCCGCAACTTATTTTCAAAACCGCTTGTCATTATCTGATACACAAACGTTCCCGATTGATTTGACGGTAAATAGTATTATTGGTCAGTTGCGTGGGATGAGAAATACTTTTGAAGAAAAGAGTGATAGCAGTGAGACTACCGATAAGCCGGCTCAATCATCTAATTGAATTCGGAGTGACAGACACCGTTCCTACTGATACGCTTGAAGGCTCAAAAGAGGTCTTCGTTCCTAAACAAAAATTGCACTGTGCTTTTTACCAACGGTCATTAACTCAGCAATACCAGTTATTGGGTACTAAGTTGAGCGGCACGATTGTAGTCGCCGTTCGCTCCCAATATCACGTTAAAGATGACCAATTAGCCCGGATCGATGGTGATCCAAAGGTGTACAAGATTGTTACCATTTCACGTGACGACAGTCATACGCCAATTCGCTATGACTTAGTGACCTTACAAGATATCGAGAAAGTAGGTAATGCCAATGACTGATTTTGCTGGTTTGCTAGAAAACTTTGGCCGTAATACTGAAAAGATGATTGTTCCTAGCCAAGCTAAGCGTAAGGCAATGACTGCGGCGGGGGCGACCGTTTATACCGAAGCACTAAAAAAAGAAACTCGTAAACGTCACTATCAAGTTGGTCGGAAAATTGGCAAAGTTAAACACTTAGCTGATTCGATTACGTTTGACAATAAAGACGTTGACGGGGTTGATAATGGTAATTCGGTAGCTGGCTTTACTGGTAAAGATGAAAGTGGTATTAATCATGCCCGGATTGCACGGTTTTTAAACGATGGCACTAAATATATTACTGGTGACAGTTTCGTTGATAATACTCGTCGGTCTACAGCAGCGGCAGTATTTGAAGCCGAGCGAAAAGTCTATGAAGAAGGTGGAAACAATGGAACTTCCAACCACACAAGCAAATAAGTTGATTGTTTCTGCTCATTATTCATGGATTAATCGAATCATAGTTGGTGCTATTCCTCGTGAATTGGCTGGTAATACTAACGAAACCATTCTACGTATTTCTGAATGGCTGAACGAGCCCACTGGTTATGCCAATGCCACTTTTAAAGGCTGGACGATTGGTGTGGAAGTACAAATTTTCTACAAACTTAATTCGGGAATTAGTAAATTAGATGATGAAATTGCATTAGCCCGGCTGTTTGTTAAAGACGGTTGGACGGTTGAACAATCAAAAGATCACATTCAAGACCCTGATACTCATCAAGTATCCAAGGTCTTTTATTTTGCTAAAAATTTGATGATTAAAGGAGAGTGAAAGTAATGGCAGGTATGTCATTTAAAGGTATCGACTTTGTCATGGGTGGTATTACCGATGACAAGGGTGTTTTAATTACTGAGCCTGACAAGGGCGGCCTTGGTGAAAAAGGTATCGCTCTTTGGGACGGTGATGGTGATGGTGCTACTACAGCTAACATCACTGCACTAGAAGAAGCTGGTCAACAGCAATATGCTAACAACAAAGTTAAGCGAATTAATCATGGGGTTCCTACTCCGCAAGTTGCATTAACTATGTTGGATATTCCATACGAAGACGCAAGTAAAATGGTTGGCTATCAAAGCGTTAATGGTGGTCGTGTTTTAGCTAATCAAAAGCCTCATGTTGCTTTACTGATTGCCTCTCATGACTTTGATGGTAACTGGCACTTTGATTGCTTCGCTAACGGTGAAGTTATCATTCCTACCCGGAACCATGGAACTAGTAACAAGAACGAAACCGACAGTAACGCTACGTTTACTTACCAATCTATGGCTCCAATTCCAAATAATGTTTTCTTGAACGCTGATGGTTCTCAACAAGCATTCAAGGATTACAACACTGGTGATTCTAGCTGGAAGGATTACGAAACCATGTTGAAGGAAGTCTTCGGTGGATACAGTGGTGAAAATCCTATGGCTGGATATGTTCAAGCTAGCGGGACTGGTTCATTTACTAATACTAATGAATCAAATGTTAGCCCTGTTTCTGGTGGCAGTTCTGCTCACTAAGACGATTTTTAGTCGCCTACGAAATACACAGTACGCAAGGGGCGGCTATTTAGGAGGATTTGTCAAATGAAAATTGATACAAAACCATTAGCGATTGGAAAAAATTCAATGGAAATTGAAGGCTCCTGGTCACAAGTAGATCAAGCTGATGAAATTATGATTGCAATGTATTCCATTGATGCTAATGACGATATGGTTAAAAGCTTGCAAGCGGAACGCGATGCTATGAAGAAATCTATGAATTTCTTGAAAGATTTGTTTGGCTTAAGCACTAAGCAAGTCGATAAAATTTACAATCACGTAGATTCTCAGACATTAAATCTTTACATGTCATATGTATGCGGCCTGGTTAAAGGTGGTAAGGCAGAATCGTTTGCTGATTTTGAAAGGGAAGTTGAGGAAACGAAACACCCAAAAGAACAACCGGTGAAATCAGACGAATAATCGATCAATATCAACAAGAAATTGAGGATCGTAATTATTTGAAAAAGAGATTAATGCTCGAAAGTGGAGTGACACCTTCGACATTAGACAAAGAAAATTACTTAGAAATTCTTCAAGTTATGAAGGCTCAATCTCGAGAAGATAGGCCAATGAACTCTGAGGATGCTCATAAAAAACTAGCACGAATATTAGGAGGTGGATAGATTGAAAGTACAAAATGAAATGTCAACGCGAATTTCTGTTGATGCGGTTAGTGCGGTAGGTAGTCTATCCGCTTTTCGGAATGCAATTCGTGGAGCTAGTGATGCTTGGCGTGCACAAGAAGTAGCATTAAAGAATTCTGGTAATTACACAGAAGCTGCTACTGCTCGTTATCGCGGATTGAACAAAGTTATTGACCTTCAAAAGGCTAAGATTCAGGAGTTACGTTCGCGACAAGAAGGATTAGATATTTCAAATAAGAAACAGGCTGATCAATTCTTAAAGCTAGAAAAGCAGATTCAACAAGCTAATAAGCAGTTATCCAGTTACGAATCACAGGCAAGCCGAGCACAAAACGCAGTAAGGTATCAAACTTCTGGTTTAGCCGGTTTACAGCACGCTTATCGGCAATCACAAGAAGCTTCAATGGCTTATGTGAATCGATTAAACGCTGAACATAGGTCTGCTAGTGCAAGTGTTGAGAAATACCGACAACTGGGTTCAAGTCTTAATAATTTACAAAGCCAGTATCGTAAACAGGAGTTTTTGTTAAAACAGGTTGCTAACGATAGTGGTAAAACATCTGAAGCTTATATTAAGCAACGAGAACAACTGAATAAAACAGCTACTTCTATTGCTAAAACTAAAGACCAGATGAAGTCGATGCAATCGACAATCAATCGATTACAGCCAACCGGAATTACGCGAGTTGATAACGCAATTGTCAAGATGCGTGATAAAGCTTCACAGGCAAGTTCAAGAATGTCAGCCGGTTTTGATAATATTAAGAATCATATGTTTGGTTTGGCAGCTACTGCAACAACAGTAGGTGCCACTTTAGTTTCCTCTATTAATAAAGCAGCTAGTCTGCAAAAAACAATGGTGGAAAACCAAAACTTAATGAGTACGGCCGGTGAAAAATCAGCATCTGTACAACGCGAAGTTAATCAAATGTACGCCGATGGTGAAAAATATTCTGTTCAGTATGGATATTCACAAAAAACCATTGCTCAAGGTTACCAAGAATTAATCAAGCGTGGCTACGATGGTAAGCAAGCTGTCGGTGCAATGAAATCAATTCTTGAGGCGGCGCGAGCTTCAGGAGATGATTTTGATGACACTATGAAAGTTACTACTTCAACTCTTGAAGCGTTTGGAATGCGTTCAGAAACTACTGCCGGCATGATGCGTAATACTGCTAAAGCGGCTGATATTTTGGCTAAAGGTGCCGATGTAACATCTACCAGTTTTAAATCTATTGGTGAAGCAATGACTTACGCCGGTTCTTCGGCTAAAGCTTCTGGTGTTTCACTGAAAGAAACTACTGCCATTTTAGGTGTGCTTTCTAACAATGGTCTAGAAGCTACGCAAGCTGGTACCGGACTGCAACGGATTTTAACCCGTTTAGCAGCACCAACTGACACAGCTAAAACTGCGTTAAAGAAGTACAACATGTCGATTGATGATTTTAAGACTAAGTCAGGCAAACTGAAGAATGTTAATGACATTTTCAAGGAAATTAATAAAAACGTTCCTAAAGCTGATCGACTAGAATTCTTTAACAAAGTATTTGGCCAAACAGCACAAAACGCAGCTTCAGTTCTCTCTCGTACGGCCGATTTATCTGATAAGAATAGTCAATCATTAGCTCACGTTGAAAACCAGTTGAAGACGGCATATTCCGAAGACTACGTTGGTAAATTAGCCCGTAAGAATATGAATTCCGCTAAGAATTCTGAAGAACGGTTCAAGTATGCTTCTCAAGCTATTCAGATTGAAATTGGTAGGAATATGCTTCCGGCTTTATCTAAAGCTTCTCAAGGGATGGCTAACGCGTTTGGTCGTAAAGATACTCAACGCGGCTTACAAGTTATCGCTAAGGGGCTTGGTACTCTAGCAACTGGATTAGCTAATGTCATTACCTTTATTGGTAAACATACAACTACTGTTAAAGTGTTTGGCGGTGCGTTACTAACTGCTTTTGCGAGTGTCAAGTTGCTTGATGGTATTGGTAAATTTAGAGATGTGTTACCGAGATTAGCATCGGGAATTAGAGGCATTGGTACAGCTGTTAAGATTGCCACTCTCGGGTTTAATCCATGGGTAATGGCTATTGAAGCTGTTGTTGCCGGATTTACTTTGTTGTATAAGCACAGTAAGAAATTTCGTAATTTTGTTAATGGCTTAGCTAATGATGCTAAAAAAGGCATGAAAGCCGTTGGAAAGTGGTTTAGTAGTACCTTTAAGAGTATTGCTAAAGCTCATCAACAGTCGGTTAAACAACAGCAACGTCAGAATAAGATTAATCAACGTAATTGGAATAATTTCACACGTGCAGTAAATAAGACGGTAACGAATGCTTGGAAGACTATTCAGCGAAATAGTTCTAATGGTTGGCATAGCATTGAACGTAATGCTCAAAGAGGAACTTCACGAGTTGGACGGTGGTATCAACAGTTGAGTAAGAACACTCAACGAACGATTACTAACATGGCTCGTAATCACCCACGTACGTTTGGCGATATGTACAAGGTTATTCAGGATCGGACCAGAACATGGCATGATCTTGTCACTGGTCATTGGTCCCGGTTAAAGGATGATACCGGCCGTCTAGCCAAGGATCAGTCGCGGGCTAATAAGGATATCTTTGAGGATATGTATAGCGCCATCAATAAGAAGACTGGTGGTTGGCTCGGCAAGGTTGTGGATTCCTGGAAGGATCACATGTCCCAAATTGGGGATGCTATTTCCAACGGTAAGAAAAAAGCTGGAAGAGCGATGGCTGATCTAGCGAATGGTGTCCTGAAACCATTCAAGACTTTGATTGATGATATTCAAGGCGGTATTAACTGGGTCCTAGACAAGATCGGGGCCAGCAAACTTGGTGGATCCTGGTCCGCTGCTATTCCAACGTTTGCCACCGGGACTGCCGGTAATCGTGATGGTTTGAAGAAGGCCACGATCGGCATGGTCAATGATGGTGCCGGACCACACTGGCGAGAGCTTTATAGCTATAAGGGACATGTCGGGGCATTCCCGAACAAGCGGAACTTCATCACGTTTCTGCCGAAGGGGATGTCAATCCTGAATGGTGAAGATAGTCATAAATTTATGTCTGCCATTGGATTACCTAAATTTGCTAATGGAGTTGGAAGTTTCTTTGATAGCCTTGAGAAAGGAGCAGCGGATGCAGGCGACTTTATAGATAAAGTCATTGAACATCCGGTACAAGCGCTTGAAGACATCTTCAAGAAGTTTATTAAGGTTTCAACACCAATTAAATTTGCTACTAATTTAATTACCAGTGTGCCTGCATATGTAGCCAAACAAGCAGGAAACTGGATTAAGAAACAATTTGAAGAACTTGCTGATCCCGGTGGCTCTGGGGTAGAACGTTGGAGACCATATGTTATTAAGGCTTTAGCGATGTTGCATCTTTCAAGCAGTCTTGTTGGCAAAGTACTTCGTCAAATTCAAACTGAATCCGGAGGCAATCCGAAAGCGATGGGTGGAACCGATGGCTTGGCTGATGGTCACGCAATGGGGCTTATGCAAGTTAAGCCAGGAACATTCGCTGCTAATAAACTTCCGGGCCATGGAAATATTTGGAATGGATTTGATAACTTGCTTGCGGGACTGAACTATGCTCGTAAACGTTATGGAGATAGTCTTTCTTTTCTTGGCCAAGGTCATGGTTATGCTAATGGCGGACTGGTCAATGTAGAGTCATTGGCACATGTTGCTGAAGGAAATCGGCCAGAGATGATCATTCCACTGACCGCTTCAAAGCGTGGCCGTGCTTATCAGTTGCTTTCCGAAGTAATGGCTCAATTTAAGCATGAAGATGGACCCGCTCAGCCGACACGAGATGACCAGTCCATCAGCCGAAAGGAATTCATGTCGTTAGAATCGAAATTAGATCAGCTGATTAGCGGTGTCCAGCAACTTGTTCAGGTTGGTCAGCAACAGATCAACGCCACAATCAATTCTGGCAATAAGTTTGGAATGAAAGCTAACCGGTCTGCTGCATATACTGTGATGGCTAGGGACCAGCGGCTGAATGATTACATGAGTTATCGGAGGTGATCAAACTTGAGTGTAAGCAACCCAGAACTATATCTGAAGATTGGTGATCAGGATGAATTCAACATTGAAGATAAGGTGCAGGGGCTGACCTTCCTTGGGGATGATTCAACTCCGGCATTGGCTAACACCTACCAAGAGATTCCAGGAATAGATGGAAGTAAGCTTCAATATACAACCTTCTCACGGTATCAGGTAGTTGCAAACTTCTGTCTCTTCTTTAGGGACTGGCAGGACTACAAGTTGGCCAAGCACCAGTTTTATCGACTTTTTACATCACGACAACAGATCAGAATGCGGACGGACGTTGAATCAGCGATCGTCCGTTTTGTTTACCCCAACCTTCCAGAGATTAAGCCGGACCAGAACGGGTCGCACTATGCAACGTTCAGTATGAACTTCGACAATCCGTCTGGCTTTCGTTACTCGCTTTATCGTAGCGATGGAACTTATAGTCATGATGGCGATGGGGTGCAGTTTGGGATGAATCTTCATAACAATGAGGACCAGTACAACTATCACTTCACTACGAAGCAATTCAAGGTGTTTAATGCCAGTGATATCCCGCTCGATCCGTGGAAATATAAGTCTGATCTCAAGATTATCGTGAAGTTTAGTGGCAAGTCATTGAAACTGACCAACACGACGACTAATACTGAGTGGACATATAACAAGCCGTCAAATGGCCATGACACGATCATTCTGGATGGAATCTTTACGACGCTCAATGGGAGCCCAGCGAGCGCCAATTCTGACTATGGGACGATCAGCCTTGCAACTGAATGGAACAACTTCACTGTCGACGGTGCGGACAGTGTGGATATCACCTTCAGCTTCCCGTTTGTCTATATCTGATGAATATTGATGAGAAGGTCACAGTTAGGGGTGTCGGGCGCACCGAGACTGAGCCCCTGAACTGCATTGACCCTGATAGTTTCTATGTCGATTGGGAGGCCAACTCCGCTTGGAGCATTCAGTTTACGGCACATGACGATAAGTCGTTTGCTTACTCAATGCTCGATGCGCAGGCATCGTTGTTTTTCGATGGCCAGGAGTACATTATCAAGCAGGCCGAACCTGATACCAGTGGACGAGTCAACACGATTGAAGTCGTGGCCACCCACGTCTATTTCGAGCTATCACGGATCCGCAAGTACAAGACGTATATTGACCCGGCCGATGCTGACAAGCAGACGGACGTTAAAGTCTATGGAAGTACCCAGAATGATAACAATAATAGCGGGGATGATAGTGGGAACGATGATTCCGGTGATGATGATCCAAATGCTCAGAAGACTGTTACCTCTACGACTAATGGAAATACGACAACTAAAACGACCGTTACCAAGACCGATGAAACCAAAGAAGATTCTGATGAGAACCAAGTCGAATACCATATTGAAGATGTTTTGAAGCATTGGATAGATGGTAATCAGCTTGGTTTTTCTTATCAGGTCATTGGAGATTTTCCTACTGCTCGACTCGAAGAACTAGCTGACGGCAGTGGGACGGATATGCTGAGCAAGATCACTGAGGCGTGGCCGAATGCGGTGATCTATCCTGATAACCGAAACATCCGAGTCTATGCACAGGATCAGTTCTACAAGGATCATGAGAATCGGCTTGACTACGAACACAATACAACCGAGTTTAAGTGGTCCTACGACTCCACAAGCCTGACGAACGAAGTCATGTGCATCGGTGGAAAGTATTCGATTGAAACGCAGGTGGATACTTCGACTAGTGGAGATGATAGTCACGGTTCTGGTGGTGCTGGTGCAGACAGGGTTGCCAACGACGCTAAACAGTACCTCGGTGTACCTTATGTATGGGGTGGTGCCGGTGGTGCTCGTGGTGGTGATCCGTATAGCGGTATGGACTGCTCTTCCTTTGTTAGTCAGGTCTACAAGGATATGGGGATCAACATTCCCGCTTACACGGTAGCGATGGAGCCATACGGTCATGAAATTGATCGCTCTCAAGTGCAGACTGGTGACATGGGCTTTTATGGCTCACACGGCGGTTCATATCACATCAGTATGGCGTTGAATAACAGTACGATGATTTATGAACCGGCTCCAGGACAATCTTGTAAGACTCAATCTATTGATTCTTATCCGCCAACTTGGTGGGAACGGAATGACCAGATGGCAGCGATTGTTGCTGGTGATAGCAATAGTGGCGGGGATACAACTTCGGAAAGCTCTTCGTCAACATCTAGCGAGTATTATTATTTTGCTCCTTTTATGTATCGTGATGAGGAATCAATTAAGAAGTACGGCGAATATCCGGCTGAACCGATTGAAGATGGTCGGTTTAGCGATAAGAACTCGATGATCGAATCTGCGAAGGCTAAGATTAAACCGCATCCAGCACTATCGGCTGAAGTTACGACCTACAGCCATTTTAAGCCGATTGCTGGTGACATGATCCATATCATGGTTAAAGAACAATCAATCTGTACTAATGAAGCAGTGGTTGGATTTAACTGGTATCCATATAGCATGGCTAACCCAACTTCCGTGACGCTGAACAGTAGTGAACAGAACATTCTGGACTACCAACACTCACGGCAAGTGGCGTTGAGTGACGCAATTGAAGCTGTTAAGAAGGAAAGCATTGGAGCTGCCAATCAAGTTAATCAGGTTGGCGGAGATAAGCAACTTTTAACGTGGCTGAAGGAATATGCGGGGTGATGCGATGGATGTCTGGGATTGGATTGATTATTTAGCAAAAGGGTTGAAGAAAGTTGCTAACGAATCACAACAAAATTATCAACAAGTTCATGCCTATATTGATGGTCACGATCAAGAAACTTTGAACCAAGTGACTGAAATTGTGCATGACGCAATCAAATTAAAATCTCCCAATGGCACAATTTACGAAATCACCATTGAAGACGATGGAACTATTAATAAGAAGAAGGTTGGTGATTAGATGAGATTAAAAAAAGATTTTAATGGATCTGACAGAGAAACCAGAGCCACCCTAAAAAGCAACTTTCAGATAATAGAAGATAATTTTAACAATGAACTCAATTCTTATAACAACCGAATTAGTAAGCTTGAACAAACTAGCGCCACTCATGATGAAGTTAAGCAAGTAAGCCAAGAATGGAACAAGCGAGCTTCCTATATTGCACGTGGTACTGATATTGCTACAACTAGGGCGGTAGTAATGCAAATTCTTGATGAAATTGGCAAAAAAAAAATTAACTCAATCATAGATAATAGTGATATTCCATTAAGCGGCGGAGCAACGATTGATACCTTATACACAGACAAAGCAATCTATAAGCCTAACGAGAGATTGGAATTAACGTTCAATGCTTCTAATGCTGGAATTGCTAAAGTTCGTGTATTTGATATGGCAAAGCAGATTTATCAAAATGATGTGACTGTTCAAGAAGGAGAAAACAGTTTTAATTGGCAAATTCCAGATGGTGATTATAAAGGATATTTGATTGAGGTTGCTGGTAGTAATTCACAATTTATTGCTGTAAATGTAAATAACCATGTTGAATATGCGCCAATTATGGGATTTTTAGGAAACTTCGGGCCTAATATTGATAAAGACCAGATGAATGGAATTGTGAAAGAAATGAACCGTTTCCATATTAATTACGTACAATTCTATGACTGGTATGACCGTGACGATACTCCTCTCCGAATTGTTGATGGTAAACCGGAACAGAACTGGATTGACTTTATGAAACGTCCTACCAGCTTCAACACCGTTAAGAACTATATTGACGTAGTACACAATTACGGTATGCAGGCAATGTTCTACAACCTGATTTACGGTTCACAGCTAGGTATACCGTCTAGCGATGACAGCAACCTTAACTGGACTAATCCTGACCTGACTAAAGAGATGTTTCTCTACAAAGATAAGGATTTGAAAGAAGTTGCTGGAGAAAACGATCAAGGTTTCGGCGGGAAGCTGAATATCACCTATATGAACGTTCTAAACCCAGCTTGGCAGAACTACTTAACCGGTCAGGCAAATATCGTCTATCAGAACCTGCCGTTTGACGGCTGGCACGTTGACCAGTTAGGGACTTTACCAAATGAAACCTACTCATCCGATGGAGTACATCTTAATTGGTGGGAGTGGGGTGATGGTTACGGCGGAATGTTAAAAACAGCTAAAGCAAAGAACCCCGATAAACGCCTAACAATTAACAATGCTGATGACATTGGAACAGAGAAAGTTATGGCAAGTAATACCGTTGACTTTATGTATGTTGAGCCTTGGGGTGGTATTGGATTTACTTTCAAGCAATTGGCAAGTTATATTCGTAATAGTACTCAGAAATACTGTAAACCAATGGTTCTACCATCATATGTCAATAAGGAGAAAGCAGAAACCAATAATCAAACTGACGGAATGGTTAATGATGCAGCTGCCTTTTTGTGTGACGCAATGGAAATGTCTAACGGTGCAAGTCACCTTGAGTGGGGAGAACATTATTTAGCTAATGAATATTTCCCAAATTCAAATCTAAAATTGCGTGATTCGAGCAAGACGATTATTATGAGTTACCTTGATACGTTTGTAGAATTTTTACAGATCCTAAATGGTAAGTGGGTTGATGATCCTGTAACGTCATATACTCATCAATTATCTACTGGATTTGATAAGGATAAGATCACTACTGTCTATAAGCGGTCAGGATTCGGCTCAATCGTTTCACTGGTAAATATGATTGGTATTGCTCATGACAATTGGCAAGACCCACAAGGGACACAAGTCATGCCACAAGTACAATCTAATATTCAATTGACGATTCCTGTTCAAGGCAAGCCTTCAGGAGTCTTTTTAATTAAAGCTGATGAATCACCTGCTCCACAGGCAATTAATTTCACACAAGACGGAAACTCAATTTCAATTACAGTAGATAAATTAAGCGTTTGGGACTTAATATACATTAAGCCTTAAGCACACGGAAAGGACTGATAATAGGTGTCACAAACATTAACATATATTATCGATGCTGATGATCGGGCGTTAGTTGACGATGTGCAAGACTTCCGAATCGATTGGAGCCGTCAACGCAACGACAACTGGATTACAGCACGACAATGGGAATCGGGATTGCGGCAAGTCTTTGTCAACGTCAAACATCAAGACGGCACGCCATTTGATTTGACGGGATGCAACGTCTGGTTTGAAGGATACCTGCCGGACAGCCCTCTAGGGAATTTCCGAATCCTTGACGATGAAGGCTATGTTCCACTTGACCCGTCGAATGGGGAATTTCGCTTTGATATGCCGAAGCAAGCTTTCCCGCTGGCGGGTTCGTATCGGCAAGCCTTTTTTCGCATTCTTAAAAATGGTAATTCAGTTACCACCCTCGAGTTTGACTTAAAAGTCCTTGCAGATAAGGTCATTACCGACTTAGTTCCGCGGGATTGGATTGCTCCGTTTGAGCGGATCGCTAATGAACTTCTTGAGCAATTCAAAAATCACACTGCACAGGCTGATAAATTGCTCAATGAAGTCGAGAATAAGGTTGCGGCATTAGAGGAACGAATGAAGAAACTTGATTTCGTTAGTCAATCCCAGTTTGACGAATTCAAGAATCAAGTTGAACAGATTCTCAGCAACGTAAACAAGGGATATGAGAATGTCTCAGCAATGCAACAAGATGCAAAGCTAAAGGCTGGCGATATGGCTGAAACGTTTGGCTATCATCGATCTAACGATGGTGGAGCGGCAACGTACAAGATTACTGACAGCCCTAATGCCTTCGCGATCAAGCTAAATAATGGCTTGTGGGCTGAACAGATTAATAAGACCGGTGATAACTATTATGGTGATATTTCTTACTCAATTGATCGAGATCACCGCTACCATACAACTTGTTATACGATTACAATTCCTAAGCAAGATTCATTTGGTGAAATGATTATGCCAGAAATGAATTATCACCCTGAATGGATTTCGCCAAATGCATGGGCACGGCAATACCACTCAACTGTTACGCTAAATGGCGACGCTTCAATCCGGATCGGACCAGGTGAGACGTATATGAACGGTAATGTTATTTCTGGTGGGAAAATTATTCATGAGGCTGATCCTTCTAAGACCTATCCAGATCGAATGAAGAGTCTTGCAATTATGGCTGATCGTTCTATTCGAGAATATCCGGCTAACGGGACAACTGCTCAACAGATGCTTAACGATGGGGCAAAGGTTGCCTTTACGGTTTACTATCCACTTGTTAAGAATGGCCAAAAAACTGGCTATGCTAATACTGATAATGATACAACCGATAATCTACGAGCGGGTGGTCGTGTCACTGATCACTACCCAGCACTTGGAATTGGTGAAAAGTCTGATGGAACTTGGATTGTAATTGGTTGTGACGGTCGAAGTATTGATGAAAATGGATTAATGGCTGACGAACTAGCTCAAAAGTTTGTTGAAGCTGGCTGTGTAAACGCCTGGCGAATGGATGGTGGTGGATCTGAATCCATTAATTATCGTGGCGCTAAGCTTAATCGAAATTATGATGACAACGGATTTACTGATCGTAAGCTTCAATTCACTTTCGATATCCGTAAGCCAACTGCAGCTGATAATAGTAACTCGTATGCTACTGCGGCTGCAGGGGAACAGAAGTTAAACTTATTCCGGCAAATTATGTATCCAGTGAATACATTCTTGATGTCTAGTTTTGCTATTCTTGGTAATACAAAAGTTAACAATGCTGATGAGCTGGAGAATTTCGTTAATGAAGTTGCTTATCGACTCAACGAATCCCAGATGACACAAGGAGCACATTTAACTGGTATTTTGACAATTCCGTTTACTAACTCAGCAATTGCTCAAGCGCTTGGTTATCCTAATCTTAGTGGTGACTTCCAGTGGGATTATACATGTACTGCTGGTAACCACAATACTGGAATGTTTACAGTTAAAGGTGTTAATGATCATCAATTCCAAGCGTTCCGGCAATTTACTAAGCTGAAAGAACCACATTGGTCTAAATGGTATGCAATGAATCAAACAGTATCTGTGAACGGCCCTCAAGGCACAGGGGAAGTAAGCGACTTAATCGTTCATCGCTACGGTAACTACATCGAGGTGTCTTGCAAGATTAACACTAATAGCAATGCTTGGAAATCATATGTTACCGGACTACCACTACCACCTAATGATGGGCCGTCTGTTGCTGTTATCAGTAATAATCAAGGGCATGTTGGTTATTTCAACCTCGACAAAGGAGGCAAGCTAAATGTACGTGCTGATAATAATGATGCTTACGACATTCATTACACGTATCTTGCTAGCGGGCCTGATTATGATATTCAATACTAAAAGGAGGAGAGAGAATGCAAGCACAATCAGTCACGCTTGATTTTTTGAAGCCAGTTGGAACTGTAGTTGACCTATCTGATAAATTTAATGCGCGTGTTGGCGATAGCATGACCCCGTTTAATTTATTCGTTACGGAAGGTGGGAAACCCAAGGCACTAAATGGACTGCACCCCGAATTGGAAGCTGCAGTTGGAGACGGCGAATTAAAAGATGGCAAAGCTGTAATGAGCGATAATGCTAAAGGAATCCACTGGGTCGGAAACGCTGACAACGTCACTGGGTATAATCGCTTAACGTTGACTTTTCCGGCAGAAGTGTTCCCGCAATCAGGGTTCTGCTATGGGCACTTAATCTTAGCTAATGATGCTGGCGTTCGTGAATCATCAGTTGATATCTGGTTTAAAGTTCTTGATGGTCTTGCAATAATGGGATTGGCTGCTGATTATTACGATTCAGCAATTGAACTTGAATTAAAGAAGCTAAAAGAAGCAAACTCGCAAGCGGAACAACGGCTATCGAAGATGAAAGCCACACCAGAAGGGTTTGCTAATCTTGATGATTTAAAAGCTAAGTATCCGATTGGTAATTCAAATTTAAACGTAACTGTCGATGATGGTCATCTGTGGATTTGGCTTAATGGTGGATGGAGAGATTGTGGGCAATATCAGACACCTGCTCTAGACAGTGAATTAATTAAGCAAATTCAAGATGAGCAACAAAAGCATGATAAACAGATCGCTCAAAATGCGAGTGATATAAGTGATAATAGGCAACAGATCGCTCAAAATGCGAGTGATATCAGTGATAATAGGCAACAAATCACTGCAAATTCAAACGAATTGATTCGTTTGAAGTCAGCAGGCAAATTACAAGACGTACACATTACTGATGGTAATGGCAACAGAATAATTGACAAAAACGGCTACAAACTAACTGGTAAAAAGTGGTTAATTACTACAGATACAACTCTTTCACAAACTAATGTTCCAGCAGACGCAGCGGCAGTTGGCCAAGCTATTAAAGATGCAAATAAATTTGATCCAGCCAAATTCGGCATTCCTGTGTTGTATCTATATAGTTATCGCATATATGAGTTGCATGACAAAAATACGACACTCAAAAATATGGTTAGCTACTCTTTCCCATATTTCAATGCAACTGGAATGCTGAAAAAATTCAAAGTCCAAGGGCGAACTAGTGCAGGATTGCCTGAAAAGAACTACACTCTAACTTTTGATCGAGACTATGTATTCTTGAAAGAGTTCGGATATCAGAACAAGTACGTAATCAAAGCAAATTATACTGACTTTTCTCAATCAAAAAATGTCGTCAGCGCAAGAGTTTGGGGCAAAGTTAGACACCAGCATGACAGTCTGTCTGCAATCACAAATAGTGATGATGAATATCTTGCAGACGCTCAAGGAAACCATATCTTAGGAATAACTGATCCGCAGCTTGCTGTTGGCAAAAATGCTGGAGCTGTAGACGGTATGCCTATTGCTGTTATGGTTAACGATGAATTTTGGGGTCTATACACCCTTAATGTTCCTAAAGACGGTTATATGGCTAAAATGCCAGCTAAAAGTGGCTATGCTATTGTGTCAGTGGGCTGGAGTAACTTAGGCCATCAAGTTGATACTGGAAACACATCAGACTTTGGCGATGTTGAGATCGAGTACTGCGGTAGTTCAAGTACTGCTTGGGTGCAGTCTTCTTTCAATCAAATGCTTACTGCTTTAAATAGTAATTATGACGACAAATCAGCGTTTGATGCAGCATTAAGAGATTATCTAGATATTGATTCAGCAATCGACTATTACTGCTATTCAGTACTAATTGATAACATTGATGGTATTAACAGCAATTTCCTATTTCAGACTTTTAACGGCAAAAAGTGGTACATTGCCGCTTATGATTTAGACGAGACTTTTGGTACTACTAAGGACTTTAACGCAATACTTAGAGCTAATAGTAACAATCCAATTTCTGATTTACAGCGTGGTATCAAGCATTTTGGTATGACTTTTGAAAACACTGCTAAAAATTCGCGACTGTTCGCTCAATTATGGAAGTATCACAAGGACGATATTATAAAGCGCACTCAGAACCTTATAGACACAGTAATGTCAGCGGAAGAAGTCTCTAGCATGTTCTTAGAATTTGCACAGGATATACATCTGTACTTATACATGCAAGATGCTAAGCGTTGGCGCAATAAGCCGTACACAAGTATTGTTAACATTAACCAAATTACAAATTGGTATTCACAACGTGTCGCATGGGCACAAAAAGTAATTGACAAAAATATTCAATAAGTTATTAAGGAGAAATAAAAAATGGCAGATATTAAATTTATGGATTTAGCAGAAAACAATAACCCTGCATTAACAGACAGTATTTTATCAGGGAATACCGATAGCGGTATTACTAGAATCACACTTGAAACACTACAGAATGCTATTGTTCCAAAATTGGCAAAACCTTTATTGAAAATTGAATCAACTGCAATTAATGCAGCCGACTTCACATCAGCAGGTTTTGCAAACGTTACTGCACGAGTTATTGCAGGCTATACATTCTTATGCTGGCAATCAGTTATAGGTGTCAACACTTCATTGCACCCAGGATGGTCTGCACCAGATCAAGCTACAACTCAAGTATGGTTCACTAATCCGGAAACCGATTATTCAACTTTGCAAAGCGAAATCTCATCTGAAAAAAATCCTTGGTTCCAAATCTATGCAATTTACGTAAGTGATACTGTGATGAAATAATTCGGATTATTAAGTCGCCTAAGAAATAAACAGTACGCAAGGGCGGCTTAAAGGAGGCTTTACATGAATGATTAATAATCTACGACATAACTGGCTGTGGCTAATATCAGCGTTAGAAACGTATGGACTAGCAGTGTACTTTATCGCAACACATAGTACAGGCAACTTTACGCCGCCACCAAACAGCGTACTGGATATGCTAGACGATCCGCCTTTCATCTTTCTGTTGGGTGTGGTTGGTACGATCGCCCTAGTCTATTCATTGTGTAACGTGCAACGTTTTCATTACAAAACAATTATGACAGCTTCGCTTACTTTTGTGTGGCTGTTATTTTTATGTGGCTTTGTTATTCACGATCAATTGCGAGGGAACTTGCTTAGTATCCCTAGTATGTATTCGTTTTTCGTGTTAATTCGTATTGTTTTAACAGTAATTCTGAAAGGGTGAGGCGAGGTGAGTGATCAAGTACTAGCAACCTTAATCACGACTATTGGCTCGATTATCGTTGCTTGGATAACTGCTCACCAGCGAAGCCAACCAACAGAAGCCGACAGATTAAGGGAGCAGAACAGAAAGTTAAAAGAAGAAATAAAGGAGAGGAAATGTCATGCGAGCGCTAAACGACATTATTAGTTGGATTATCAATTCTGGCTTTCTAGCATTGCTGATCTATATTGCTGTTGCATTCGGCAAACCATTTGTTGACAGCAAGATCAAGCACGCTAAGACAGCTCAAGAAAAAGAAGCATGGACGTTGCTTGAACAGGTAGCTATGACTGCGGTTAATGCACGTGTCGGCAAACACCAAACAGGTCAAGAGAAGTTTATCAACGCCTCAACTGCTGTACAGGGTTATCTTGCTGAAAAAGGCATTGATATTGATATGAAACAAGTAGAAGCAGCAGTTCAGTCTGCTTATGAGAAGTCACCACTTACGCCGACTGCCGACCCAAAGAAGCATGATCCTGTATTAGAAGCAATCAAGACAGCTCCTAATCGTGCTAATAAGCTAACGCTAGACAAGAATGATGTAACTGGAGAAGTTAAGGGCTAGGAGGTTGATATAATGACTATGTATACAGTAGATGTTTATAGTGGAAGCCCAGACAGTGTTATCCGTGATCCTCACGCACAAGGGGTTATTGTTAAGGCTACGCAAGGAACAGGCTACGTAAACCCTAAGTGTAATCATCAATGGGACTTAGCAGGTCAACTCGGTAAGAAGCGAGCATTATATCACTATGCAGGTGGTGGCAATCCTATTAGTGAAGCACAATTCTTCATTAGCAACATCAAGAATTACGTTGGACAAGGTATTCTGATCCTAGACTGGGAAAGTTACCAAAACGCTTCATGGGGTAATACTAACTGGGCACGGCAATTCGTTAATGAAGTGCATCGTTTAACCGGTGTCTGGCCGTTACTCTATGTACAGGAATCTGCTATTTGGCAAGTTGCCAACTGTGCTAATGATTGCGGTTTGTGGGTTGCTAAATATGCTTCTATGAATTGGAACAGTTGGACTGTTCCTAACATGAATGTTTCTAGTGGGGCTTTCAAGTTCATTACTGGTTGGCAATACACCGGTGGTGACATGGATCGTTCTATCTTCTATCTTGATACAGCCAGTTGGGATAAGCTTGCTAATCCTGCAGGAGCAACTACACCAAAGATTGAAGCACCTAAGCCTAATCCGACACCAACGCCAGTTAATCCAGCACCATCAACTTCTAACTGGGTAGACACACTAGGTGACCGCTGGTTTGAAGAAAAAGGCACGTTTATTTCTAACTGCGCTCTTCACTTGCGATGGGGAGCTACTACCTCATCTAGCGTAATTGGAGTATTACCAGCAGGTAGTGTGATTAAGTATGATGCTTACTCACGTCATGGTGGTTACGTATGGTTACGTCAGCCACGAGAACATGGTCAATATGGTTATATTGCTTGCCGTGACGCTAACACCAATGAAGCGTTCGGAATATTCAAATAATAAGAACTAGCCCTAGTGGTTGTTGCAGAAAATGTAACATCCACTAGGGCTTTTTAATGTATATCCGAGCTGGGCTATAAATAAAAATCCATCAGCTATTAGGTGATGGACGAGAAAGACTATATACTTGGATTGACACTTTAAGTATATAGTCTTTTTTTATGTTCGTAAAGAAAACAGATGTTTACTTACCTTCTTTGATCAATCATGCAATTGTAGCTGATAAATTCGGGGAATGATATAATACATATATAAACAAAGTGGTCCAAAGTAAAACGGCATCTCTCATTTGAGGGGTGCCGTTAAATCATAAAAAGGGGTAAAAAAGGGGAATAAATTCTATGTAACAAACATCAAAAATAGTCAAAAATGATTAAACGTTTTTAGTTCTACCTATTATATACATCAATTATTTGTAAGAATAATTAAGAATGGTAAACTGGATAACTTTCTGCAAAGAATTCTAGTAATGCTTTCGTATCCATAATCGAAAGCTGGTCAAAAAATTGTACTTGCCACGAACCTAGTCCTACTGAATAACGGTTAGCTAATACCCCAGCAGCAGACACCAAAACTGTTGCAACAATACAAGCATCCCAAGTATTAGTAGTAGTCCCTAAAAATGCAGCGATGATACTAGAAAGCATGTCACCACTACCTACATTCATCGTTAACATCTCGGCAGAAAAGGGGTTCTCATAGATAACTTGTCCATCAGTTATGAGGTCGGTTTCACCGGTTAAGACCACAATTGAATGGTAACGTCGAGCACATGTTTCGGCAATTTGAACCTGGTTAGGAACTTTACCTGCATCAATTCCATGACTTGTATTGTCAGCCTCTACTAAAGCAGCAATTTCACTGGCATTACCACGAATAACATCAAAATGAAAATCATTTAGCAATGAATGGGCAAACTTTAAGCGGGATGGAACCGCACTTACCGCTACCGGATCTAAAACGAGGGGCTTTAGTGGCGTGGCAGCTCGCAGAACCGTTCTAATTTGTGTTGCCTGATGCTCATTAATCGTTCCGAGATTGATAGAAAGGGCATCGGCCAGCGTCACCATTTCATCTGCTTCAGTGGGCTCAACAGACATGATCGGCGACGCTCCGACAGCACTAACGGCATCGGCAACTTTATCAATTGTTACTAAATTGGCGAGATTAAGGACAATCGGGTTTTTAGTACGAACTCGATCGATCAGTGACCAGTTAATTTGACGTTGTACCATAAAATTAGCTCCTTAAATAAAAAATACTCAAGGTAGGAGATACACCTACTTTGAGTATTAAAGTCCGGTGCATTTTCCTACGCAAGCGTTAACTTACAGGTTCTAGAGTCCATGCATCACTGCATATCTCAGCCCAGCACTATGGGCACCCCTAATGCAATAAATTGTCTATTAATAGTATACCGCAAATTATTCTTTATGAATATCAATAAGTTAGTGTAAGATTTTCATAGGTTGGATGAATAATTCATCTGGTCGTGGAAATCTTTTTTGTAGACCAATTTACTTATTTACAAAAAAAGAAAAGACCAGTAGCCTTTAGTGTGTCGAATACTAAGCAAAG
>OGIR01000261.1_pt1 | contig 50955 bp, 60 predicted proteins | sample 1571831 | NCBI WGS metagenome assembly OGIR01 (sample SAMEA2582124, study PRJEB24529) | metagenome | biome: Human gut stool | place: China | collected 2011 | reverse complement strand
ACCTATCGGGACGGTAAACTCCTTCCGGTACTTACAAACCAGAAGATTAACGCTTTTCTCAAGGAAATTGCCGACCTTTGCGGTATCAAGAAGAGGCTGACCTTCCATATGGCTCGCCATAGAGGGTTTTATAAACGTCAAATAACCAATAGATTAACTTGTTTATTAATGAAGGTAGGTAACGATAAGGAAACCAGCGAGCTTCTATACTCCACCTTATTTTGCCATTTCAAAGAACCACTTTATTTATTGCAAAGATAAAGGGATATCATGAGAAAAAAGAATTTTCTCTCACGAATTTTTCGTAAAGCCGTCCGTTGGGCGGCTTTTTGTTTTCCGTGTATTCTATTCTTTAGATGAAATGCAGTCTCCGAAGACTGCGTTTTTGTTCTCGCCCTGTTTCTCTCCCTGCACATCCTCCATTAGATAGAAATTAGGTGTTGTTCGCTTCAGAAAAGACAGTTTCGGATCCAGGCGAGTGAAAATCATTGGGACAACAAATGCTATACTGTATTTTTCTGGGAATCAATGCGGTATTTCCATATATTATCACTAACTTTGCAAAATAAGTCAAGTTATTGTAATTGAAAGACAAATCAAAACGTATGGAATTTCAAAAAATCAATAGGATAAAAGTTGTGTTAGCTGAGAATGGTAAAATAGGAAAATGGCTAGCGGAACAAGTTGGTAAAAATGAAGCAACCGTTTCGCGATGGTGCTCCAACAAGATGCAACCCTCGCTTGATATGCTTGTTAGAATTGCAGAATTTTTGAACGTAAACCCTCGCCAACTTATTAACGGTGGCAACAAAGATTAAAAACTGATAGTAGATGATATTATTGTAATTGAATTCATATGAGCGTAATAACACCATCTAAAGAGCAAAGCAAACGTTCGGCTGCTGATATTTTTGCAGCCTTTGAATATCAGTGGAATTACTTTGTGTTAATGCTATTAAAAGAAAACGATGATGCTGCAACTGTTAGCTTTGAGTTGCTTGATGATGTTGATACACAAACAGAGGAGGGTATAACGTTATATCAAATAAAACATAGTGTTCGTAAAAGTTCAAAAAGAAAAACGATTAATTTAAGCAATCGAGATACTGATTTGTGGAAAACTATTTCTATTTGGATGAAGAATATTGACGAACGACCAGATATTTTAGAAAATTCAACGTTCCAATTGATAACTAATAAAGAGATATCTGAAAATGCGTTTGTAAAGGCAGTTGAAGCTTACAAGGAGACCCTTTCTGATGATAAACTAAAATCAGCTATTGACGCTATCAAAGAAACTGAAAGAGTAAAAAATGGAATAGTAACACCTAATACCTCTAAAAAGAAAGGCCTAGATGTTTCAAACATAATTACAGAACTACTTGATAAGCCTTATTGGGGCGAATTTTGCAAGCGAATTACAATATCAAGAACAGCTGATATATTAAAAGAAGATATCAAAAATATGATAAGTCTTCGTTTTGGCATAATTCCTGAACATATAAATAAGGTATATGGACCACTTATGACAAAATTAAGAGATGATTCTATCGAAAATATTGAAAGTGGAAAGCCTGTAATATATAATGGCTCAGTTTTCAGAGATAGATATCATGCCATACTTGAGATTGGTCGTAAGAAGCTTAATTTTAGGTTCGACTATAGTCTTGATAGTTTAAGTGGAGACTTTCGTGATTTTCTATTTATAAAGCAGCTGATTTCTATTGACGACACAAAAAATGATGATTTAGACAGAATAGCTGATCTGACAAAAAACTGGTTATTTTTTAACAATAATCTTCAAGAACATTGGAATAATAATGATATAATACATGAAGATGTAAAAAGGTTAACTGAAGATGTATATGCAAAATGGCGTACTTATTACCATTCTAACCATCGTCGAATAATATCAGAAGCAACATGTAGTGAATTGTGCGAGGCTGGATGCAATACTGTCGATTCAATGAGACAGTGTGAATTTTTATTGGCAGATACACCTTTAGGAAATTTTTTAAGTGAAGGATGTATTTATTATTATTCCAATTCTGCAACAGAAATAATTCCAGATTTACCATTGATAGGTTGGCATCGTGATTGGAAAAATAAATTCAAGAAGTAATGAACAGAGTTTATAATAATGAAGCAATAATTATGGCATGTATCGTTCATCTTCTCAGAAGAAGGAATATGGATATGCCAATATCTTATATCATGGTTACTTTGCTAATAGATAATCAGTTGGGGACGATTATTCGTAAGTCCCAGAATTTTGAAGAACTTTCTGATTTGATTAGTAAACAAGGATTAATTTCTCGAAAATTAGCATCTTTCGGACCATATTTCATAAATGCTATGGTAATTCTCAAGCAAAGTAAGGTTATCGCTATATCAGGCGATGTTGTGCAATTAATTGATTATTCTTTTCCTGATGAGAATTTGTGTTCTAAGCGATTAGAGAGAATTATCAATGATACCAATGTTTTATTGAATATGTGTAGTAACTTATCTTCCAAAGAAATTTATAACAAATTGAATGTACAATTATGAATCTATATATTGCTAGCATAAAGTTGTGGTTCAAGGGGTTTAAAGAAAATACAGAAAGATCGATAACCTACTCGTTCGAACCAAATAAAATTAATGTTATTACAGGAGACTCTTCCACAGGTAAGTCTTCTATACTTGATATTATTGATTACCTCCTATTGTCAGATAATCCCACTATAGTTGAGAATATTATTAATGAAAATGTTGAATTCTATGGAATGAATATATTTCTTGAAGAAAGAAGCTACATCCTAATGAGGAAGGCACCTCATTCAGGACAAGGTACGCAAGATGTGTATTGGAAGGAGCAAGAGGAATATCCTATGCCATACATACAGACTCACTCTGTGGGTGAGATGAGAACAATTCTGACAAGGATGTTTTATGTTCCTCAGCATGAAACTAAAGTTGGTAATCGGAAGTACAATATGACCTTCAGGCATTTTTTGCCATTTAATTATCTAACAGAGGATATTATTTCATCAGCAAACACTTATTTTGATACGGCATTTTTTATTAATCGTAGTTATGATGTTTTCCTTGATTATGCATTAGAGCTTGTTAATGGTATTCAATATCATAATGCAAATGAGATTAAAGCTAAAATTGAGAAAGCAGAAATTGATTTAAAGCAATATCAGAAAAAACATCAAATAGCTCAAGAAAATGCGACCAAATATAAAGCTAGTCTCACTTCTATTTATGATGATGCCTTAAGTCTCAACCTTATTCCCGCAGATAATTTTTTTGTTCGTGAGAATGCACATGAAATGTTACATTATATCAAAGAAGCTTTATCTACCTATAATAAGCTGATAAAAAATGATGAGGATACAAAGAAATTGGAATTGCTTAAAAAAGAGAGGTATGAATTAAATAATAAATTAAGTATCTATAATTCTTTACTAGCTGAAATGCAGAAGCAAAAGTCCTCAGGAAAAAAGATTCAAGATAGTTTGCGTCCTATTACCTTTATAAAGGAGCACATAGATGAAGTCATAATTTCTCCTGAAACCATTGAACTTCTTCATTTGTTAGAGAAGCAACTAGTACAAATCAAGGAGTCCAGAAAGGAGAAGCCCAAATTACCTCATGATTTTGCTTTAAGGCACGAAGAATTAAAAGATAAGCTTAAGGCATGTGAGAGTAAATTGAAAGAATTAACGATTCTTCGTAAAACCATAGCAAATCCCAAATGGCTGGAACGGGCAATAGGTCTTAAATACCGATTAGAAAATTTGAAAAGACCAAAAGAGGATACTTATCAGGTAAGTACAGAGCAAAATATGATTTCTTTAATTGAGTCTTTGAAGATAGAGCAGAAGAATATGTCTTTATTGCCGCATGATGTAAAAGAGGAATTGAATAGTTATATAAATAAATATTTCCACTCAATCAATGGTATAGTGGATTCTTATCCAGATTCTACAATGCGTTATGATGATGATGAAAGAAGAATCTCTTTGCTAAAAAATGGAGAAGATTATCCTGTTCGAAATATTGGAAGTAAATCAAACTATATGTTCTTGCATTTGTGTTTCTTTTTGGGACTACATGAGTCTATAATGTTTCATCGGTCCAAACATGTTGGCTCATTTTTATTTATTGATCAGCCAAGTATGCCATATTATGCAGATAAGGGTACGCTTGATAATGACGATAAGAAACAACTTATAAAGGCTTTCCGTCTGCTCAATGAATTTATGGAAGAGATTATTGGGAACCAAAATAGAAGTTTTCAGATGATATTAATCGAGCATGCGGATGAATCATATTGGAAGGAACTAGAGTATTTCCATACAACAGCAACGTTCTCTAAAATTGCACAAGGAGGCTTAATTCCTAAATATATCTACGAATAATGGTAAACTTTAAATTAGGAGTCCCTACAGTCGCCACAGTACAAAAGGTTGGCAATAAGTTAAAAGAAGAAGGGATAGCATTTTCTTCTAAAGCAGATGATATGTCGTTTGCTTCTGAATTTATTTCAACATTAGTAAAAAACACATTCAAGTTTGATGTTTTCTGTCAGTTTGATTCTATAGAGTCTTTAGACATGAATCCGTCATATAGATTTGTACACAAGATTTTTGATGACAAAGATGATATAGTTAAACAATCTAACAACCTTGCTAGACACCTTTATGATCAAAGCATACACCCTAATATTGCTAATGGTGAGTTTTATGTAATTTACATTGATGGTTGCATACTTAACAATGAAACAGTTGATGCACTTATGCTTCTCAAAACAGAAGCTAAAGATAGCTTTTTAACCGTATCCTATGAAAATGGAGAATATTCCATCAAACCGCAGTTAGGCTTGAGTACAAAACACTTGGATAAAGGTTGCTTAATTTTTAACACAAAATCAGAGGAAGGGTACTTGATTTCAATCGTGGAAACATCAACTATTCGTCAAGATGGTAGATATTGGTCGAATAACTTCCTATATATTAAGGATATTATCACCGATTTTCAATATACAGAAAACATAGCGAACTTTTGCTCTTTTATAGTGCAAAAGGTAAGTAAAGAACATCCTGAAAAATCCTTAAAATTAGCGAAGGTGTCTCGAAGAATTACACAAATGTTGCAAGATGATGGTGCCGAAATTAATACAAATGAATTGATTTCATCATTAGCAATAGATGACGAAGTAGCATCCTTATTACCAGTGTGTCGAAAGGAATATGAAGATAGAACAGGAAAAATACCAGAAATATTTAAATGCACACAAAATGCAACGAAAAGAAAAGCTATAACAAAGGCAAACATTATAAAGATAGGGACAGATTTTGAACTTAAGGTGTTAGATGCGTCTGCCTTTATTGAACAAGGATATGATGATGAGAAGAAAAAGAATTTTATTAAACTATACTATGGATAAGTATCATAGTATCCAAAGGTTTCGAACACATCCAATGTATGACGATAAGACTATTGCCCCTGAATGCTAGGCAAATATATAACCTTTTTTGTACATTTCTTCTTTTTCACAAACATCTCATAATATATTCAATTTGATCGTATGAACCGTCCGTTGGGCGGCTTTTTGTTTTCTGTGTATTCCGTTTTATTGCTGTCCGGTAAAAATAAACTGAAAGCTCTGTATCTCTTTATCCATCGGTATTGCAGCTGTTTTACTCATCCAGGGGCTTGGTTTTCAGTTTCAAACTGTAAGCATTATAAAATGCACTTATTTTGACAAGAAAAGACCTATAATAACCGATAATTCTAAGAAATAATAAGTTTAAGTCTATTTTAACTAACACAGATAGCCCCAAAAAAGTTTTACCGGACAGCAATAATTCCGTTTCTATGATAAATGCAGTCCCCTGAGACTGCGTTTTTTGTTTTCGCCCTGCTTCTCTCCCTGCACATACTCCACTTATGCTCGTGTATCATGTCGGGATCGGTTGTTCGTTGTCAGCGGCAAAGGTAGTTCCGGGCTTCTACGGACAAAAAAGGTCGGAGCGGTAAGCCGTTTAGACGACAATCTCCACACTTCCATTTCATTGCAGGTAGTATTCTCGCCGTAAAACCTTGTTTGTCCTAAGCCCTACCTTTTTACGCCACTGAAACGAAAACGACCGACCCGACGAAAAGACGCATAAAAAAAATGTCGGATATGCGAGAAGCAGGGAAGAAGAAAAAGTTGAAACTCAAACTCTCTCACCTCTGAAATCCGCATAAAATCAGACAAGATGATTTATTCCGAAGTAAGGACGGGACGAATAACCGTTCAAGAAGAACAGATGAAGTAAAGCGTTCGGCAAGATTTGCCGAACGTTCCTTTTCTTTCTTATACTTACTTTGAGTGACCAAAAAAGCCTAAAGAAAAAGCATCTCGTTACTTTTGACAGTGAGTTGAGACGGCTCAAAAGTAACAAAAAGCCGCTACTAAATAACTCACAACAGCTTCCTGAACTTCATCTCTGCCAATCTGTTGATTTCATCTTTGTAGGTCTCAAGGTGGTGGAGGATGATGTTCTCCACATAGATGCCGATGGTCATATCTCTGTTTCTCATCGACATGACTATCTCCGCCAACGTGTCTTGCAACTCTTTGGCAATATAGATGGTCTTGCGATTTTTCAAAGTGTTGCGACAGATGAAAAGTGACTCATAATCACCTTTGTCAGCCTTTCGCCTTTCTCTTCTTGGGGCTTTTGAAAAATCCTTTGACATTGGTTCGTCATTGGGACGTTCCGATTCAGTACACTGCTCTTCTGATTGAGAGCGTTTTATCTCGCTCTCTTTTCTTTTCATGGGAATACTCTGTGAAATAAGTTCTCGGATGGCAACGGGATCTACCTTGCCGTTTTGTTTTTCTGTCATACTTACTTTTATTGTTATACAATTCACTGTTCATTTCGTTGTCGGTATATTTACCGATGAAGATGAATACGTCCGCTATCGAAGATATGCCCAACAGTCGACTTGTACCAGCAGGGCTACATCCTTTCGTTCATACCCTTTCAGTGGAGATGTTCATTGATGTCCATCAATACAATCATTCGATTGTATCTGCTTTCGCACATTCCCACGTTCAAGTGAAAGAATCAAGGACATGTTCTTTGATATACACCCTCGCTCATATCGCTCATCGAAACGTGATATTATCGAAGACGCATCCCTCCACCGACATATTCGACAGTGCAAATATATGGCTCGGAGATGCTGTAATCAGCGTGATTTCCTTTAGTGCGTACTTGTGGCGTTAATTTGGATAGTTGTGGCTTCATATGAGGTAACGGAGTTAGACACAACGCTTAGTAACTTTGCACCCAAGCGGTAAGCCGAAGCCTTCGAGGCATAAAACCTTTCTTTTAGAGAAAGAAATGCTCCGTTTTTCGGGATGGATTTATTTGCATCGGGCAAATAGCAAGGTATGTTTTATGCAGCACGACTCCGTTTTTGCAGCATAAAACCCTTGCTCCCCGAGAGAGCTGAAAAACTCCGAAGTCGTTTTTCTTGAAAGAGACAATATCATGTTTCGAATACTGCTTATGCCGTGAAACACTAAAATTCAAAGTAAGAAATGAAAATGAAGAAAATTCGGAGCGTACGTTCCAAAGAGAAGACAGAGAAGCGTGTTTCGGTCAATTTCACACCGACGGAATACGCTCATTTCCTCACGATGAAAGAGGAAAGCGGTGTACCAAGTCTGTCACTTTTCATCAAGGCAAGAATCTTTAATGAGACTTTTCGGGTGATAAAAGTGGATCGTTCGTTGCTTGACTATTATCAAAAGCTGACGACTTTGTATGGACAATTCCGCAGTGTGGGAGTCAATTACAACCAGACAGTAGTTGCAATGAAGAGCAACTTTACAGAGAAGAAAGCCTTTGCCATGCTCGCAAAGTTGGAGAAACTGACACTTGAACTAGCAATAATCGGAGGTGAAATCGTGCAATTGACTCGTGAATTTCAAGAGAAATGGCAACAACGGCAGTAGCCATTTTACACCGCATTGTTCTTTATGGGTAAAAAAATCAGGCTCCCCTCTCGTTTTGGGAAGCCTGATTGATTATTTGAATGCAATTACCGTTTTTTGAATTTTCCGCCTTTTAGGTCGCTTTCCTTCATTCGCCTGTTCAGCTTCTCCCTAAGTTCGTCAAGGAAATAGGTGCGGCTGTCATCCTTGCGGCGTTTCATGTTCATGTAAACATTGTAGCAGTTCTTGATTTCTACTCCGAATAAGGGGGGTAAAACGAAATGTGAGAAAACAGAGAAATGGGTAAAAGGTTGATTTGTTTTGTATATCAAAGAGTTAGGGGATAATAGAGGATAGAGAGAGGACAAAACGAAATGTTACAATGACGTTACATTTGTGTTACATTCGGGGAGGGTTTGAACGGTGTTTGAACCGAAAATGTTACATGGTAGGATAAAAGGGGTGATTTGAGGCGTTTTCGGTGTAGTTGTGGGTGTCTTTGTTGTGAGACGGGCGGAAGGGTTGTACAGGCAAAAAGAATGGCTTTGACGGGCGTCTCTTAGATTGAATTTGGGTTGAATTGAGATGGGTGAGCAGATTATGGCTTGCCTTTTATTTTATCCTTGTCTATAAAATATTTATTATTGAAATATCGTATATAGTTATTATTTTGTATATTTGTAGCAAAATAAGACGATTATGACGAAGGTAATACAAGTGCATCTGATGCAGGGGCGGAAGAACTACTACTTCGGCTCCATCCCTGCCATATACAGCGTTCTGACGGCGGAGGAGATAGGCATAAAACAATGCTCGCTGGAGCGCGTAGGACTAAGTAAAGGAGGCATAGTACTGAATAAGAAGGCATATATCAGGGCCGGAGAACTGATACGGTCAAAAGCGACAAAAAAGCGATGAGTTTGAACGGATAAAACGCTGATTGAACGATAGTTGAACGGTTCCCGACTGGTTTTTGAACGGTTGGAAGCCGTTTTTGCGTATTCTGAGGGCTTTAAGAGGGATGTTTTAGGGTAAAGAATGGGTTTGGGGTGACACGAGGGGTGACGATTGGGGTGACATGGAAAAACGAAAAGTGTAACGAGGGGTGACATTAGGGGTGACACTTTTCGTATGGCTTTACCCACATCCCCCCCCAATAATGATGAAAAAAAGCGGATTGCCCCCGATTTTTGCCGTTTACCCCCCCGTTTATTCCATATTGTTGGGGGTATAATGCCATATCAGAAAGAGACGGAATTCTACGAGAGGTGTGTATTTACTGGGGGGCCAGAAGATTTGGAGGGCGAAAATTGCATAAAAAGTGTGCGTGCGCCCTGTTCAGGAGCTATAATCTCTTGCCATTTAAGAGTCTGAAGGAAGCATTTGGCGGTAGTATTCCTGTGTTGTGTTCAATTGCTGGAGTATATTGTCTGATTGCGCAAAGATTTCATATTCTTTAAGCCCTTCTATGTCACTTATTAAATAGTGAATTCGTTTAATCCTTGCAGGCTTTTGCACATAGCTATTTATGACATCATCCCAGTATTCAATATATTGAGCGAGAGTTTTTGAAAAAACTTCTTCATAATTTATTTCGAGTTCCCTCCAGTTCTGTAGTAACGTAATGTCGTTAGTTTCGATTTTTGTATCGCATAGACCATAGTAGTACTCTTTTTGACAATATCTAATAGCTATAAGAATATCGTCATTTGAAGGGTGTAGTTTTCTAAGTTCTCCTTTAGCCTGAATAAAATCTTTGTTATTTCTTTTATAAGCATAGAAGTCTTCAGATTCATCCTTAAAATCTCTATAAGCTTTAAGAAATCTCAAATAATGCCATATGATAGCTTTCCTATTTGGATTATTCTTATAATGTGCTTTGTAGGCACAAATATGTGGAAGATTATTATGCGAAGATTGTTGTAGTTTGGATTTTTTCTTAGCTTCATTTTTCTTTATCTGCTCTTCCCTGTATTTTTTATCAAATATGAGTCTCAGGAATGCTATGAGAAATATAAGACAAAAAGTATAAAAAACAATTTTAATTACAATCATAATCTTTATTTATATTTAACAACTATCTATTCAAGCCCAACCATACCTATTACGAGTGCAATACCATTGATTTCTTCCTTTGGTATGTCGAAAGGTGGATATTTAGGATTGTCGCTTACAGCAGAAATTGTTTTTGGGGTAGTGCCAGGCATAAGTCTCTTGACAAGAAGCCCCTGTTCGCGTGTAGCTATCACGTGTGGTCGGTTCCATTGTATGAAAGTTGAATTATGAATAATCGTGCAACCAACAATATCACCAGCATTATATTTAGGTTGCATAGAGTCGCCTGTTACTTCAATCATAAAGTCTACATGCTGCCGCCTCCATTTGGGAATAACATAATATTCTTTTACATCGCTCTCGGCTATAGCAAAGTCAGCAGTCCCAAAACCGGCAGCGACTTTGGGTGTTACGAGAGGAATAGAGTCTTGTGCTGGATGCTGTGGATTAATACACCTAAATGCTTCAGGAAGATTTTCTGCGCCGCTTGAAATTTCCTCCTGTGTTACCGTCTGCTGCTCTTGTGCGACAGATTTGAGCATGGGACCATTGCCTGTGAGGAGCCATTCTGTGGAATAGTTGGGATAATTTTCAACAAGCAATTCTATCCATTTTGCTTGTATGTCTGTACCTTTGGCTATGGCACGAGATAAGACACCTTTACTGGCACCTATTTTCTTTTCCAATGCGCCGATAGTTATCCCCTCATGCTTGGACAATTCCTCAATTCTCGATAAAATTTTGCACATAAATTGAAAATTATCACCCAAAAACTTTGGATGGTTGAAAATTATCGCTATCTTTGCAGCGTGTTAAGTAAATAACACCGCGCCAAAAATACGAAAAAAAGGCGAGGCGCGCAAATGTTGAACTTAAAAATGTAGATTATGAAAAAAGAAGAAGTAACAATTATTCTTCGTTCAGCTGGAAATGAAATCGTGCATCATTTGGATCGTCGTACAATAAGCAGACTGATTGTAGAATTTGAGCCAGATGGGCTACGTGTTTCATCTGAACCTCTCCGGAGTAGATGCGGACACGGAGAACATGGCGTGCCTCTGTCTTTAGAAGAGGTGTTTCGTCCAGAGTGCGCAGGCTGTGATGGTAGTCGTAGGAAAGATTTAGGCTGCACAATATGCCATCTAAAGTTTGGCGTACCATATTGTCTAAGCAATACTTATTATCGTACATGGGTGAAGCAGCAGGATAAACTGTAATCGTTGCTTTGAATCGAGGCATCATTTTATGTTATTGGTTTAACAGGGCGTAAAGATAGCAAAAAGGATTGATAACAACAAAAAAACATAAATGGATTATGGAATTCAGAAGAGTAATTGAAGTGACAAAGGAGACGCGGGAGTTCCTGCAAAAGGCTTTCAGGGTGTCTCAGCCGATGGTGTGGTATGCGCTGACTTTCGACGAGAAGCGCGGACAGAGCGATTTGGCCAAGCGCATCAGAAACCTTGCCGTTCAGAAAGGCGGTGTAGTGATGAACGTAGGCCCGGAGGTGGAGACAATACATTCCGCTGACGGGCGTATGCGGCAGTATTTCCCAAACGGTGTGCTGTTGGAGGCCGACACCCGCGACACAGGCTTGGTGACTGTGTACAGGAAAGGTGAGCTTCAGCGCAGCTGGGACAATCCGGGCGTGAGGGAACTGGACGGAATACAGAACTGGGCGATGAGCCTGTAACAATAAGCGGAATGGAATATTTCAACAAAATATTGTGCGTGACCTATGCAGAATTGACAGGCGGAGGCGATGCCATTATCAAGGCTGCCACCTTGCGCCAAAACATGAAGCGGGGGAATATCGTCAGCGCACACCGTGGCGGTGGCGAAGGCGGCCAGGCACTCTACGCATGGAGTTCCATTCCTCAGAAATACAAGGAACGGTATATGGAGCGATACGGCGATCCGGAACAGAAGATGAAGGAAGCGATGATGAAGGACAGAATACGGCTGGACGGCGATGCAAGAAAGTGGTTTGAGGCGTTCACTTACGAGAAGAACGGACAGGAGGAACACCTGACGGAGAATCTAATAGAGGAGTACACCATCAACGCCAGCGTGCTGAAAGGACTGCTGCACATGATGTCCAGACGCAGGGCTATCCGGCAGAGCCTGAACGGCAGCATGGCTGGGGCCTGGGAGGTTATCTACCAGAGTTCGGAGGCCATGCGCGAGGAGTACAACCACACGCTGCCGCAGAATGCTGCGAGGCTGAAGGCGAAGATCAAGGCTTTCAAGGCAGACGGTTATCCGACCCTTGTCAGCGGCAAGATAGGCAACAGGAACACTCAGAAGATTACCGACGAGTTCGGACGGCTGCTGATAGCACTGAAGCGTTGCAGGGTGCCTGTCTATACTGATACGCAACTTTTTGAGGAGGCGAACAGGCGCGCCGAGGCCAACGGCTGGAAACCGCTGAAGAGTCTTAGCGGCATGAAACGATGGCTGAACAGTGCGGCAATCATACCACTGTGGTATGACGCTGTGTATGGCGAGCAGGCAGCCCGTCAAAAGTTCGGACGCAAGCACCGCACGGCATTGCCGACAAAGCGCGACGCTCTGTGGTACGGCGACGGCACGAAACTGAACCTGTATTACCGGGACGAGAACGGCAAGGTAAGAACGACGCAGGTGTATGTGGTGATAGATGCCATGAGTGAGGTGATGCTTGGCTGGCACATCAGCGACTCGGAGGACTACGAGGCGCAATACCATGCCTACCGTATGGCCATACAGACGAGCGGACACAAACCCTACGAAATAGTACACGACAACCAGGGGGGGCACAAGAAACTGGACGCTGACGGACTATTCAGGAAACTCTGCCATGTGCACAGAACGACGCAGCCTTACAATGGCGAGTCGAAGACGATAGAGGCGGTGTTCGGAAGGTTCCAGCAGCAGGTGCTGCACAAGGACTGGCGTTTCACCGGTCAGAATATCACAGCCAAGAAGGAGAGCAGCCGCCCGAACCTTGAATTTATCGAGGAGAACAGGGACAGCCTTTACACGCTTGCCGAACTGAAGGACGCCTACGCTCTTGCCACGAAGGAGTGGAACGAGATGCGCCCAGCCTACGGCACGAGCCGGCAGGAAGCATACGAGGGCAGCGTGAACGAGGAAACACAGGAGGTAACGGCGCACGACATGGTGGACATGTTCTGGGTTACGGCCAAGCGCATGAGTACCTTCACCGACCAGGGTATCAGCGTAACCATCAAAGGACAGAAGCGGCAGTATGAGGTGATGGGTGTCCCAGGCGTTCCCGACCATGAGTGGCGTCGGAGGCATACCTACGAGCGTTTCGTGGTAAAATACGACCCTTACGACTTCGGGAGCATACGGCTCTATAAGAAAGAAGCGGACGGCAGCCTGCGGTTCGAGCGCGTAGCAGAACCATATTTGGTGGTACACCGTGCCATACAGGAGCAGACAGAGGGCGAGGCCGCCTTCATTCGCCAGGAGCAGACTGCCAATACCGCAGACCGTATAGAGCGCACGGTGGCAGGACGGGAAATTGAGAAAGCCCACGGCGTGTTGCCGGAACAGCACGGGCTGCGCAGCCCGAAGCCAAAGGGTATGACGGCCGCCGAGCGCAGGCAGATAGAACGGCGCACGGGTATCTACAGTCAGCAGCCGGAGGAGTACAAGTTGGGGAGAAAGACCAAGCAGGTTAGCCTTGATGATTGGGCAGAAACAGAGGCCGTTGTGGTGGATTTCAAACAGACGGCCGGGAAACTCTGAAAGGTAAAAAAGTAAAAGGGTAAAAAAGTAAAACATTAAAAGGACAATATTATGAAACTGACAAAGAGTGAGAAAGAACGGATACAGGAAGGGCTGCGCGGATATGTGGCCAAGTTTCCAAGCCAGAACAAGGCTGCGCAAAGCCTGACTGGTACCAGCAGCGCTACGGTAAGCAGCGTGTTGCAGGGCAAGTGGGAGAACATCAGCGATGATATGTGGCGCAACCTCAGTACGCAACTGGGTACCGGTACAGGCGCAGACTGGCAGGTGGTGGAAACTAAAGCTTTCCAGGAGATGGTGTTTGCGATGCAGGACGCCCAGGCAGTGAAGAATGTAACATGGGTGGTAGGCGATGCCGGTTGCGGAAAAACCACCACAGCAAAACTTTATGCAACGGAGCACAGCGAGGTATTCTATATTCTTTGTTCCGAAGATATGAAGAAGAGCGACTTCATTCGTGAGATTGCCCGGCGCATCGGTCAGCGGACGGAGGGCTACAGTGTGCGTGAGCTTCTGGACCGTATCATCGACGACCTGATACAGATGGAGACACCGCTGCTGCTCTTCGACGAGGCGGACAAACTGCCTGAGCGGGTGTTCCACTACTTCATCGACCTGTATAACCGGCTGGAGGACAAATGCGGTATCGTGTTCTTCTCGACTTCGTACATCAAGCGGCGTATGGCTATGGGACTGCGTTACAACAAGTGTGGCTACAATGAGATACACAGCCGTATCGGGCGCAAGTTCTTTGAGTTGGAGCGGACAGATGCCCACGATGTGCACGCCGTCTGCGTGGCCAACGGCGTAACGGACAGGGGCAGGATCTCGGAGGTAGTGAAGGATTCGGAAGAGTACGAGTTTGACCTTCGCAGGGTAAAGAAAAGCATACACAGGGTAAAGCTGATGGCTACGCAAACAGCGGTCAAGCAGCATTTGAACGGTGATAAAACAGTGAAATAATGAGTAGGGCGATGAGTGTAACCGATATGTTAAGAATGAAGAAGGAGACCTACGCCTTTGATGGAGTATGGGCGGAAGCCTTCGGTGAGCCGGAGCGGAATGGTGTCTGGTTTATCTGGGGGCGCAGCGGCAGCGGAAAGACGAGTTTCACAATGAATTTGTGCAAGGAACTGGCCAAGTTCGGTAAGGTTGCCTACGACAGTCTGGAAGAGGGCTTCTCGCTGACGATGAAGAACGCCCTCATGAAAGCCGGCATGCAAGACGTGGCACGACGCTTCGTGTTGCTGTGCGAGGGCATGGAGGAACTGGACGCCCGACTGAGCCGCAGGAAGAGTCCCGACATTGTGGTGATAGATAGTTTCCAGTACACACAGATGAGTTTTAAGGATTACCAAGACTTCAAAGACCGACACAGGGACAAACTGCTTATCTTCATCAGTCAGGCTGACGGCAACAAGCCAGCCGGTCGCACTGCTGTGAGCGTGATGTATGATGCGGCATTGAAAATCTGGGTGGAGGGCTACCGGGCCATCAGCAAAGGGCGGTACTTCGGAAGCAAGGGGTACTATACCATTTGGGAGGAGCGGGCCAAGGCGTACTGGGGTGAAAGTAACATATAAAACGGAGGCAATCATGGCAAATACCAGAGACAATCTGCTGTACAGATTGAGGAAGAAAGGCGTGAGGGTACAGACACGAGAGCGCACGATATACTTTGCACACGACGGTGCGCCTTTCACAATTATACAGATACGACGATTGTGCAGAGAATTTCATTTTAGTGTTCAATTAGAAATATAAAAAGTATATGATGAAAAGAATAAAAGATTTGACGGTAACTGTAACCTACACAGTAAGTTTAAGTGATGTAGAAGTCAACGAGAAGGTCTTTGACGCTCTAAATGCCTTGGCAGATAGAGGATGCTTACACTGTAATCTTGTGGACCGGGACGAGCAGGTGGGCACTGCGTTCGAGTGGTTTGGGGACAACATCAATGAAAATGATGCCTGTAATTGGGAATACGAAATTGAAGAAATGGAGGAATATGAAAATGAGCAAGGAAAGACGGATGATTGAAATTGCCCCCGGATACATGACTCCGGGCGGGCGTATGACGGACCGCATTGAGAGCCGGGGACATTGTTGCCCATACTGCCAGGGCAATGGCTATCATTGGCAGGAAGATGAGTGGCAGGAACGCTATAAACAGGAGTGCCCGATATGCAAGGGCAGCGGCAGGCTCGACGCCGTGATAACCGTCGAGTGGAAAGCGTCAGACAATATGTAACATATAAACAATATGATTATGAGCAACTTTTTAGAAGAAATCAAGAAGCGTATTCAAGTGTGGCACGAACAACGTGCGGAACGCATCGAGGCGGAGCGCCAGGCACAGCTTGACGCCGAGGCACGTGAACGCGTGCAGGTGATGGAATACAATGGCGAGCTGTATGTCAGCATGGATGGTGTGCCGCTGCTCACGGTGTGCGACTTGAACGAGACCCTGCCTGAGGCGGTGGCCCATGCGAGACAGAACTACAAGGACTGGAAGGAGGAAAAAATATGGGAGCGGAACGGAATTACGCGCGTTTCTACTGTCTGCTGAAGAAGATGCCGGAAGCGGACAAGGAGACGCTGGTGGAGCAATTCACGAATGGACGCACGACGCACCTGCACCTGATGGCGGGGGCAGAGTATGACCGGATGTGCCGCCAGATGGAAGATGTGGCCGGCTATGACGAGCGCCGGCGCAGGCAGAGAGACATCCTACGCAAGGCACGGAGCGGAGCACTTCATCAGATGCAGCTCTACGGTATCGACACCACGGACTGGAGCCGTGTGGACGCCTTCTGCAAGGATGCGCGGATAGCGGGCAAGGAATTCCGGAAGCTGGACGCGGAAGAACTGAACGCGCTGAACACGAAGTTAAGGGTAATCATAAGAAAGAAGTCAAACCAATAAAAACAAAGAACAATGGAAACAAAAGTAAACATCAAGGATTTAAGCAAGGAGGAGCGGGCAAAACTGCTTGCCGAATTGCAGAATGAAGAGAAGCAGAACCGCATCGAGCGGCGTGAGACTTACGAGGGTCTGCGTGCTTCCTTTATGAAGGAGGTGGAGGAGAATGTGGTGGAAATCACGAACGCAGTAGGGCTCTTTAAGGAATGGCTTGCGCAGGAGGTTGAGGGCTTTGTGGCCATCATGAAGGACTACGGGCAGGTGCGCAAGAGTGACCAGCGCAGCTACACCATCACCGACGGTGACTTCCGCCTGGAGATAGCCGGCAACAAGGTGAAGGGCTTTGACGAGCGCGCCGACCTTGCGGCGGAACGTCTGATAGACTACCTGAAACGCTATATGAAGCGGAGCGAGAAAGGTTCGGATGATCCGATGTACCAGATGGCGATGACGCTGCTGGAGCGCAACAAGGCGGGCGACCTGGACTACAAGAGCATATCCAAGCTCTATGAGCTGGAGGACAAGTTCGATGCGGAATACTCCGAAATCATGGGACTGTTCAAGGAGGCCAACGTGGTGCAGAAGAATGCTGTCAACTACTACTTCTCCAAACGGAATCCGGAGACGAACGTGTGGAAGAGGATAGAGCCGAGCTTCTGCAGGATGTGAGGAAAAGTAAAGAAGTAAAAAGGTAAAAGAGTAAAAAGTCCGCTAAATGATTGATGTTTAGCGGACTTTTTTGTAATTTTGCACATTATGGGAAAAGGCAGAAACAAACAGCTCATTGATGAGCGCGACAAAAAGCTGTTCGAACGGTTCTACTACTGGTCGGAGGTGCAGCGCCTGCGTTTCGACGACGTCATCCGCAAGCTCTCGGAAGAGGAGTTCTTCCTCTGCGAGGCGACCACGCTCCGCATCATCAAGCGGATGCTGGTGGAAGGTGCGACGGTGAATGGCTCCGCGGTGAAGAAGAGCCGCTATATGGGGTTCAGGTCTTCACGACGACAGACAGCTTCCGCCGCCCAACTGTCCTTGTTTCCCGAGTCGCCTCGCTGACGGCGCAGGTGTAGGCCGCCTCGTACACCTTGATGCCGTGATTGAATGTGAAGAACTTCGAGCGGGTGCGTATCAACGCCCCCTCGTCCGATGCCCTGTAACCCTGCAACAGCGTGTGCAGGGCTTTTCTTTTTTCCTCGCGTTGCATAATTCGGTCTGTTGTTTTGCTTCCGGCATGCGTATCGTCGTAGCAGTCAATAGCAAGACGCACACGCACTTCGCATACGCCGCGCTGTGAAAGGTCGCCCGCGTCGCTCCATTCGGTGCCGGGTAAGTCAATGAGGATTGCCGGAAAAGTAAGCGGATACATGTCGACGTTTTCGTCGTCGAGGGCCTCGAGCTGGCCGTAGTCCTCGTCCACGGTGCGCGCCCAAGGCAGCTCACCGGCAATCTTGTTGATGAGATTAACGAGAAGTGATTCCATTTTTTATTTCATTTAATTTGTTAATGACGATTTGATTAATCTTTACACGCAGTTCTTTACTATCACCGATGAACTGCCGCCGGGGTATTTTTGCGGTAATATTGAGTTTCGTTTTCTTGGTTAGTGCCAGTGCACGCCACTTCCTTGCCTCTTCGGGCAGTTCTTTCGGCAGTTTGCCTTTACCCTTTATACCTGACAATGCATATACTTTAGCCCATGCCATCTTGCGCATTTTTGGTGTAACGGTAGGATTTGTGTGAATGGTGCCACCCTCGTTGTGGATACGTGCATACGGCACAGGGTTGACCACCGTCACCTGTCCCGGCGCAGGTACGGCATCGACGCTGTTCATCAGGTGATTACGCTCTGAGGTCAGCGGCTTGTAAGGGCTGCCTGCTTCTTGCCGCCTTGTCTTCTTCCATGCATGCAGTCCGTCATCGGTAAAGCCTCCATCACGGAAGTTCTGACGGAAGTGGTTCTTTGCTATGATGGCCGCCTTGCGTGGTATTTCGTCACGCATGGCACGTTCCACCTGCTTCGGTGCACGGGCGATGATGTCGGCTATTTGTTTAGCATTCATAAAAATAATTGCTTAAAAGTTTGTTCGTAACGAAATGTTTTGTATCTTTGCAACAGCCCATCAAGGGTTAGCATGTGCTACGGCACGTTGCCTCGCGGGGAAGTTTAGGCTTCCCCGTTGTTATTTTATAAATTCTCCTGACTTGAAGAACAGTCTTATTTTGCCCTTTTCGTAAACCCATACCTCCTGTATATCAGCATTGATATTTGTTCGTGCAATAATGTTTTTACGGATAAACCTATCACTGCACCCTTTTGTGTTATTGATCACAATATATGGCGATTGTTCCATTCCATGCGACAGCATTCTTCCTACTTTCTTTTTGTTCCACGGTCTGACAAAGCTCTCGTACTCATAGAAGATGCCGTCTACCCGAAAATCGGGACACTTTCGCTCGTACTTCGTGCCGATGAGCGATCCATATATCTGTTTATACTCTTCTGATTTAAAGTGTACGGACGGCGTTATCTCCGCCTTATGACCAGCTTTAGCGAAGGACTGGGCAACTGCAACGATGTCGTGATAGTCGGACTTTTTCTTGTCCACAAGTTCATGAATAGACAGTGTACCCCCATTCTTGTACTTGTTCTTCAGAATAAAACCCTTATTGTCCGGCAGCTTGGCATCAATATACGGGCAATGAAAACAGTCTTTTTTGCGATTTTGAAACACTGCCTTAATCCGGTTCCTAATACCCTTCGGTTGATAGAATGGGCAGTGGGCGCAGTTCTCGGGGAAGTAGGGGTGCGTGTCATTAATGAGGTGCCCATCTCGTCCGGGATTGTTGTCCAGTCCCTGCTGCGGATTCGGAGCCGGCATATCCTCCACCAGGTCCTCCGGTGAAGCAGGCTCGTCGGTGGCCTCGAGCGAGCACTTGCAGTTCCACCGGTCCTGCGGGTGATGCTTCGCCCAAAATGGGTGGTCCACGGGCAGCGTGAGTTTCTTTTCCCAGTAGGACCTGTGCGAAGCCTCGGCATCGGGCGATGTGGTAGGCATCCATCGCAGATTGGGCATTACGTCTTTATTGCGGACAAACTCCTGCCAGTCTGCCGCGGCGTGTGCCCGCAGTACGGCCGTATTATATTCAGTGCGCAACCATGCGCCCACGTGGTGCGATGAGATGCTTTGAACATCATTCAACCACTGTTCGAACGGTTTTAAACGGCCGTTCGAGTCCAATAACTTGGCCGCCATCGCCTCACCCATGGCGTGCACCTTGAACGCAGCGAACACCTCATTGCCGTGGCGCATGGCGTTTAGAAAATCGTCGTTGTGCCGTGGCTGGTAATCACCCCGTGCCAATCCTTGTACTGCAGCCTCGTGCAAAAGTCGCAGCAGCTCACGCCACATGCCCGGTTCAATCTCGGTGGACGTGTCGAACCCGTCGTACACCTCGTGCAGGAAGTCGCTCAAGATGTCAGCAGAAAAGCTGACATTCTCACCGGCGTTGCGGAAGTGGCTGTGACATCTGCAGTGATTGTCGCCGTAATAAAGGCTGTCAATTAAAAATCGCTGTCCGCCCCGACAGGCTTCGGGGCTATGCCGAAAAAACGGCTCAGGGCGTTAGTGGGTGGTGTGGGTTTGGCGGGAGGTGTAGGTTCTGTGGGGTCTTGCTGCATCCGTTCGCGCAGTGCTGCACGCTCCTCCTCTTTCTTTGTTTTCAGCTCGTCGTAGTTCTCCGGCTTGGCTATGCCGAACGTCTCATACAGGTAATCGTCGTCGATGGGTAGTCCCATGTTGGCGCACTTTTGTACAATATCGATTTGCTGCGCCACATCTACCTTATCCTTCTTGGCATAGACGAACTCACCACCATCGGTATTGAAGCCCAATTCGGCGAATATGTCGCGCATCTGATAGTTAAGAACGTCTAAGATAAACTCACGGTCGTCCGCGTTCATCTCGTCCTCTTCCTCCTTGTGTATCGTGCCGAGAGCCTGTGTGCCGGTACTCTTGGCATCGGTGGTGAGGGTATTGCCCAGCACGCGGATGCTGATTTTACTGTCCCAATATTCTGCAAAGGTGCGATACAACTCGCTGCTGCCCGTCTTGTTGGCCGCCTCGAGCAGTTTCAGGTCGCTGTCCTTAGGATGAATATACACCGCGTTCGTGCCCTGTGAGCGTGCTTCTCGGATAAGCGTCCTGCGTGCTTCTTCGTCGCCCGCATCGTAGGTATACTCGCGGATCGGCATACCGAATATGTTGCAGAACCGTGCCCAGTCACCCATATTTCCTTTTTTATAAAGCACGGCGGGCAGTATCTCGGCAAAGATACCCAGCCCGCGTTCCGAGCCGACAAACAGTGTATTGGGGTACAACTCAATAGGCTCGCCCTCTATATCGCCCTGGTAGCGCAACAGAAGGCGGTGCACGGGGTCGTAGTGCTTACGGTCGATAGAGTCGACGCGGATATTGCCGTCCTCTCCCATGCGGAACTGCACCAAGGTGAAGCCCCAAAACTCAGAGAGGATGAGTTCCTTGCGCAGCTCTTTGAACCACGGCGAGCGCAGCTGCTTGTTGATCGCCTCGTCGGGCTTGCCGTCACGTTTAAACTCAACCGGGATTTGCGTTACTCCGCGCAACCGCTTCGCCATGACACCCGTGAGGTGCAGGTCAAAGTTGGCGCTCTCGTACATGTCGTACAGCCGCACGCGGTTGCTGTAGTCTATCCCTTTCGCCGACGTGACGGCGTTCATGTAATGTTGCAGGTTGAAATGAAACAGTTCCGGCATCTGCAGCACCACGTCCGGCTGCCGTTCTCCCGATTTGGTGAGCATACCGCCCTGTGTAATACGGCGGTTGCTTGCTCGTTTATCTCTTAGATTTCCCATTTCGCTTAACTATGATATTGTGAATTATGCATTGTGAATTACCCTAACACCGGCCTTGCTTCGTCAGCTTTGATTTGCCAACGCGACTTGTCCTCAAGTTCATCAGCAGGCAGTAAGGGAGCACCGTCGATGGTCACGTCGCCCCGCATGACCCCTTTGAGCCATTCTACAGCCCGGTCGTAGCGGTCCTGCCGTATCTTCGACATCTTATACGGATTGTGTTGGCAGAAGATGTGGAAGATGGTGATATCCAGGGCGAACATCAGCACCAGGGCGTGGCGGTCGGTGCCGCGCGCGGAGAAAATCTTGTCGCAGTCGTACTTTTTATTCAGATACGAGCGCATTTCGGCGACGGCCCTATCTTCGCATATCTCTACAATCTGCGGGTCGTAGTCGGCTGTTCCCTGTCGTAGCAGACTGTCGAGTATCTCCTTGTGTATACTCGCGTCATAATCGGTTATGTCTATAAAGTTGCTCATATTTACAATATAAAAGGGTTGTCTTTGTTCAAGTCTTCGTCGTTGAGAGCGATGGTATAGGTAGGCTCCAGTTCCCCCGTCTTTGTATCCACCATGGTCACTGCGCCCTCTACGGCATCCAGACCATCGGCGGGGTATGGAAGTGTCAGTTCGAAGAGTTTAGACTGGTTGATGAGTTCCTGCATGTGCGGGTTGTCTTTCTCTTCTTCGTTGAATATCCATGTACCCAGCCGGTCGAGCGGCTCCAGGTTCGCTTCGATACGCGTGGCCTTATCGGTCTTCTTTCGCGTATCTTCGCGAATAAAGAGCTGTGTCTTCCGTTTGGCACACTCTTCACGCAACAAGGGCTTGAAGACCTGCTGATAAAAAGGGTCCTGCAGCTTATTGTTTTCGATGTACCAGTACACGTTAGTCTTCCCCGCCACGTATTTGTCCAACTCAAAATACCAACCAATAAAGTTGGCATTAGTTTCGTGAGCCAGGAAACCTTTTATAATGTAATACACGCCTTTATACTTTCCGATGAGCCACAGGGCTTTGGTAGAACTTCCTTTTTTCTTGCTGTCCGAGTAGGCGGGGTCGCCATACCCGATCAGGAAGCGGAACTTTTTTAAAGGCGGAATCTTGCCGAAAGGCAGGTTCTTAAATACCTTTCCTTCGGAAATGGGATTATTAAAAAACTCTGCTTGTATGGCGGCCGCACTGTAGCCGGAAAGATACTCGTCAATCATCTCTTCGGTATTCTTTGACCAAACGGATTTACCGTTTTTGTCCCGAATATTCACGATGTCCCAGTTTTTGGCAATCTTCCCGGCTCGGGTGATGCAGCAGTCCTTGGCAATGATGTTTCCGCACCACAGTATTAATGAGGGTTTGGAAATAGACCGCGTCGGGAGTAGTGCCCGCTCGGCCCAGTCCCACTTCTTTTGAAGCGTCACGGGATTGCGGCAATCCTCATCGGTATCGAAGTCATCGAAGTAAATCACGTCAGGGCGTATGGCACCGTTACGCATTCCACGTGGAGCTGCCCCTGCACCCAGTGCGATGAATTTCGCACCGCACCGGCATGTGAATTCGTTCGTTGTCCACTGTCCGAGGAGTACCTGTTTCCCATAGAACTGCTTGAGCCTTCCATTGCTCTCGAAGTTGGTTTTATAAGGTGTCAACAGGCGGACTGCAGCGTCTCCTGTTGCGGAAGCCAATACAAAGAAGTGCTTGCGTTTCGTCAATGCCAGGTACATTAGTACGAACATGGCCACGGTTGACTTTGCCAGCTCACGGCTCCAGGATAGCACTTCATACCATTTGCTGTTTTCCGTGAGCCGCCTGATGGCTTTTAGCTGAAATGGTGCAAACTCGCTTTCCGCATAATCCGGGAAAAAATATTTGATCCATGCGACGGGGTCTTTCTCCAGTTCTGCCCGCTGCCGTTCTATCTCACGGCGGGAGAGGCTTTCGTCCACCGGAATATTCTTGGCCAACCCCTCGTGGAACTTGATCCACAGCTCTAATGATTGTTTGTCCGTCTGCTTGCTCATGACTTCGTTCCAGCAGCTTGGTCTTTGATAAATGCATCAAAGAGGTTATTGAACTGTTTGGCAGCCTCTATATCCAGTGGCCGCAGCCACGACAGAAAACGCATGGCAACGGACACACAATCGGGCACACCGATGTCGGCCTCGAGCTTCTTGATGGAGCCGGCCAACTTGGAGAGTGCATCGGCTTCCTGTGTGGTGGCAAACCGTTCACCATCGGGCCGCGCGTTGATTTTTTTGTTGATTTCAACGATCTGCCGATTCCATTGTGCGATGATCTGTGCCGGCGTGATGGTAACGGAAGCCTTTATCTCTTCCCAGTTCTCCGCCTTCACCCAGCGGCTTACCGTCTGCCGTGTGGTACCCACTTTATCGGCAATTTCCTCTTGCGTATAATTTCCATCAAGATACAGCGATTTTGCGATACCCTTTTTGTCTATTGTCGTCTTCATCTGAAATATGTTGTTACGAATGCAAAGTTCATGTTTTTTGCGTGATTATAAAAATATAAAATACCTCTTATAATACTGAAATGCAATGATATACGAACATACGGACATTACGTTTTTGATGTTTTGTCAGCTCAAAAAGTGCCCTTATCTTTGCGTCAAAAACAAACGGAATGCAGAAACAATTTTTCAACACAATCCCTTCCGAAGGCGGCGAGGTTGCTATCCTGCTTTACGGCGATGTCGGAGACGGACAGCGCGTGGACAGTGCCCGCGTGGTTGCCGAGCTGATGGCACTACAGGCACAGTATGACAAGATAGACGTGCGCATCAACAGCTGTGGCGGCGATGTATTCTCTGGTATGGCTATTTATACGGCCTTAAGAAACAGCAAGGCCGACATCACCATATACATAGATGGTGTGGCCGCCAGTATCGCAGGTGTGATAGCCCTATGCGGCAAGCCCCTGTACATGTCACCTTATGCTAAACTGATGCTGCACTCGGTCAGCGGCGGTGCGTGGGGCAATGCATCAGACCTCAGGGAGATGGCTGCACAGATGGAAGCTCTGCAGGGTGACTTGGCCGGGATGATTGCAGGCCGGTGCGGTATGAAAAAGGAGGATGTACTATCTATATACTTCGATGAAAAGGATCACTGGCTCTCCGCCCGTGAAGCACTCGAGATAAAACTTATCGACGGCATCTATGAGATGGCAGAAGAGCCGGTGCCCACTCAGACGACAGAAGCGATTTATACATATTTCAATAACCGGTTGCAGATGCAGCCATTAAAACAAAATGAAGAAATGGGATTATTAGATTCAATCAAAAAGGTCCCTTCATTCGCCAACATGGCAAGTGAAGACGATGTGCTCGCGCATATCCGCAATCTCGAGAACAAGGCCACGAAAGTGGACGCACTGGAAAAGGCTGTCAACACCTACAAGCAGAAATTGCAAGAGGTGGAAGACAAAGAAGTAACGGCTTTCATCGACAAGGCCATTGCTGAGAAGCGCATCACCGATGCGCAGAAAGAGAGCTTCACCGCACTCATGAAGAGCGACCGTGAAAATACAGAGAAACTCATCAGCAGCATGAAGCCCCAGCCCGAGCGTCGCATTACCGACGTGTACAACGATGGTGGAGCCTCACCCGCATTGCTCACCGATAAGACGTGGGACGAGTTAGACAAAGCCGGACAGCTGTCCAATCTGCGCAACGCTGACCTGAACGCTTTTAAGGCGAAGTACAAGGAGAAATTCGGCATAGACTACAAAGAGTAGAATTGCATTCTAACACGATTTGAATAACATTTAAACAGAATAAGAAAATGGCATTAAACATCAGTATTTGGCAAAACACGTTGGTCGAGAACTTTTATCCCGATAACAGTTTTGCTACGAAGTCCGTAGACGACTCTGCCTACGTAGAAGCACGTAAGGTAATTATTCCTGGTGCAGGAAAACCTTCCAATGTGAAGAGGAATCGCACGGCTAAGCCTGCGACAGTCAATACCCGTACAGACAATGCACTCGAGTATGAGATTGACGAGCTGACCACCGATCCGATCTACATTCCAAACGTTGACACGGTGGAACTCAGCTATGACAAGCGCAGCTCCATCATCAGCAATGACCGCAGTCAGTTGCAGAACGAGGCGCACTTGAACTTGCTCGAGCGTTGGGGTGCAGGCGTACCTGCAACCAATGTGCTACTTACTACCGGTACTGTCGAACGTGCCGCACACACCTCTGAGACTGCCACCGGCAAGCGCAAGCGCATCACCAAGGATGACCTGCTGGCCATCATGACCCGCATGGACGCCGACAACGTGCCTGAAGAGGGACGCTACATCCTGCTCGATGCGTACATGTACGCCGACCTGCTGGCCGACCTCTCTGAGAGCGACAAGTGGATGTTCCAAAACTCGGCTGATATGCAGCGCGGCGTACTGGGCAACCTCTATGGCCTTAATATCATGAAGCGCAGCAAGGTGCTTCGTGTGAAGAACGACAAGACATTGCTGCCGTGGGGTGAGGAAGCTGCTGCCGGTGAGTTAGCTGCCGCGCTGGCATGGCACGACAAGTCGGTGAGCCGCGCACTGGGCGAAGTAAAAATGTTCGACTCGACGAACAATCCGATGTATTACGGTGACATCTATTCGTTCCTGCTCCGCACGGGCGGTTCAGTACGCCGCTACGACAAGAAGGGTATCTACCTGCTTGCGGAAGCCGCTAAATAAGAAAGGAGTTGCGTATGTTACCAAGGATAAAAATACAATTTCTGAACGGGCAATTGGGTACTGTCGGGGAAAGCCCCGACGGACTCTTTGCCCTCGTGTGCGGCGCGGCAGCTGTCACGAAGAAACTCGAACTCGGCAAGGCTTATACCTTGCATACCTTCGACGAATTAGATGCGCTGGGTGTGACGTCCGAGAACAACCCCCGCTTGCACAAGCATGTGCAGGACTTTTATACCGAGGCGGAGGAAGGGACGAAGCTTGTCATCTTCCCGGTTGACAAGGCCAAGACTTTCACCGAGCTCTGCGATAAGGACACGGGAGCCATCAAGGAACTCATCACGGCCGAGAACGGTGCCCTGCGCGGTATTTTCGTAGCTGGAGACGGGCGCGAGGCGACCATCACTATGAACGGACTTGACAACGACCTTTTTACTGCTCTGCCCAAGGCGCAGCAGTTGGCAGAATGGGCAACGACCTCGCTCTATGCTCCGATCTTTGTCATCTTGGAAGGACGCGGCTACAAGGACGGCGCAGTGAAAGACCTGCACAAGGAGGCCTACAACCGCGTTGGCGTGCTCATCGGTGACACGGTGAAAGCCTCCGAGGGAGCTGCAGTTGGGTTGATGGCGGGCCGACTGGCTACACTGCCCGTACAGCGTAATATAGCGCGTGTGAAGAACGGCGCGCTCAAGCCCGTCGCCATGTTCATCGGCGAAAAGCCGGTGGAAGAGAACGCCTCGGCTGTTAGCGACCTCTACGATGCCGGCTACATCACCCCACGCAAGTACGTGGGCAAGGCCGGCTACTTCTTCACTGACGACCGCCTGGCCTGCGAGCAGACCGACGATTATGCCCATATCACGGCGCGCCGCACTATCGACAAGGCATACCGCATCGCCTACGCCGCGTTGCTTGAGCTGATGATGGAAGAACTGTCCGTCAATGAAGACGGCACGCTGCAGCATGGTATCATCATGGCTTGGCAGCAGATGATGGAGAATGCCGTCAACCGCGCGATGACTGCAGCGGGAGAACTGTCTGCCGATGCAGACGGCACAGGCTGCAAGGCCTACATCGACCCGACGCAAAATGTTCTCTCTACCTCGAAGATTGAACTCACGCTGAAGGTGCGGCCGTTCGGCTACGCTCGTTACGTAGACGTAAAGCTGGGCTTTCAGGTCGAAACAGGAAAATAAAAACTAATAGCCAATCCCCCGGGCATACTACTTCCCTCTCTTCGGAGAGGGGTCGGGGGTGAGGCTTTAAACACAAAAGAATATGTTTAACAGCAGAGAATACGAATGGGCGGACATCGATGTCGTGATGGCCGGACGACCCGTCACCGGTATCCGTGGCATCAAGTATAACACTAAGAAAGAGAAGGAGCTGGTCTACGCAAAAGGCAACAAGCCTCACGCTGTACAGTCGGGTAACTACGACCATAGCGGGGAGATTACGCTTCTGCAAAGTGAGTATAATGCCCTGCGCCAAGCTGCCAAGGGTGACATCCTGAATGTGTCACTCGACATTGTGGTAGCTTATGGTAACCCCAGCCGTGGCGATGCCGTCACGGTAGACACGCTTGTTGGCGTGGAGTTTACAGAGGACAACACTGAGTGGAAGCAGGGTGACAAGTTTCAGGAAAAGACCATCCCCTTTGTCTTTTTAGACAAAAAGAGCGTGTAAACAGTACGTAAAACCATTTAACAGGCAAAAAAATGAAATACAGTAAAGAACAGATACAGGAGTGGAAGAAGAAGTACGGCGACCTTTTTGAGATTACCGTCGACGGCAAAAGCTGCATTCTGCACCGTCCCACGCGGCGCGACCTCAGCTATGCAAGTGTCATCAAAGACCCTATCAAAATGAGCGAAACGATGCTGGGGCAGTTATGGGTTGCCGGTGATGAAGAGCTCAAAACCAACGATGAACTCTTCATGGCCGTGGTCAGCAAGATGGACGAAGTGCTGAAAGTAAAGGAGGCCGAGATAAAAAAACTTTAGAGGAGGCCGGGGTCGAAGACTTCAACAGTGCACAGGATATTATCTTCATTGACACCATGCTGCGCTACTATCTAAGCATTGACCCTGAACTCCTACCGGATGAAAAGTGGGCATGGACCCTCAGCTCGCTCAAAGAAATTAGAAGAATAGAAAAAGAAGCCAATGGACAGCGTACTTAAGTTTCTGATAAAATTGCAGGCCGACGGTGGCAATGTGCTGACGGTGAGCCGGCAGACATCAAACCAGCTGGACGAGATATCGCGCAAGGCACGTGCTACCGGGACACGCTTGCGCGAGGCTTTTTCGTTTTCTTCACTCAAGAGTTCGCTGATGTCCATTCCCGGCATGGGACTCCTTACCAATCCCTATGCTCTTGCCGCAGGAGCTGTCGGTGCCATCACCAAGATCGGTGCCGAAGCCGAGCAGACCTCTGTGGCTTTCACAACCTTGGTAGGCAGTGAGACCAAGGCTAAGGGCATGCTCGACGAGATTGCGAAATTCGCTGCAGCCTCCCCGTTCGGTAAGCTGGACCTGACGGAGAACGCCAAGACGATGCTGAACTTCGGTGTGGAAACTGGAAGAGTGCTTCCCCTCCTCAAACAGTTAGGGGATATTTCGGGTGGAAACAAGGACCGTCTGCAGAGTCTGTCTTTGGTGCTCGGGCAGGTATCGGCCGCCGGAAAGCTTCAAGGGCAGGACAACCTGCAGTTCATCAATGCCGGCTTCAACCCCTTACAGGAACTTGCGAAGATGACCGGCAAGTCATACGCCGAGCTTCAGGATAAGATGTCAAAGGGGCAGATTACCTTTGAGAACGTCACGCAGGCCATACGCCATGCCACCGGTGCCGGGGGCAAGTTCTTCGGCATGATGGATAAGCAGTCGCAGACGGCAGCGGGAAAATTCGCAACTGTGAAGGACATTGTTATCCAGCAGGCCGTCGATATCTACGGGAAATTGCAGCCCTTGATATCGAAGATACTCGACTTGCTTATCAAAATCGTCCCCGTCATCTCATCTGGGATAATGAAAGTCATCCATGGCATTGAACATGTGATAGATTTTGTTTTGCGGTTCAAGACGGAAATCGGTTATCTTGCAGCGGTCATCGGCGTTGCAGCTGTCGTCTTCAATGCACATGCCATAGCCATGATGGGGTATGCGGCTGTCATGGGTGTCATCACCGCAGCAACAAGGATATGGACCGCCGTGCAGTGGCTTCTCAACGTAGCGATGAGTGCAAACCCCATCGGTCTTATTATTATAGGTATCGCCGCACTGGTCGCAGCTGTCGTTTATTGCTGGAATAAGTTTGCCGGCTTCCGTGCCTTCATTCTTACGATGTGGGACACGCTGAAAGGTTTTGGGAATATCATCAAGGAGTATGTCATCAACCGGTTCAACGAGATGCTCTCCGGGCTCGGCAAACTCGGTGAGGCCCTCCGAAAACTTTTCACGGGTGACTTCAAAGGTGCAGCCTCCGCAGCCACGGAAGGTTTCAAGAAACTATCCGGTGCAGAGAGTGCAGCCAAGGCCGTCAATGGTACTAAACAGCTTATCGGCAAGGTCGGCGGGAACTACCAAGCGCACCTACAGAACGAGAGGAACAAGGATAAGAAGAAACAGGCGGCGGGAAACGGAAACAAAATCAGTACGCCGGGGCTGGTCGGAAGCACGGAGGCTGTTGTCTTCGGCAAGGAAAAACCGGGTAAGGGGAAGAAAGGACGTAAAGGTGGGCGCAAGTCCGCTGAGGAGATAGCCACCGGTGGCACCCGCAACACCTCCATCAGCATGCATATCGGCAAATTCTTCGATAATATCAATGTTTATATGAACGATAAGACTGACACTGCGGAACTTGAGCGGACTATTCTGCAAAGTATGAACCGAGCGTTAGCTATAGCAGCAAGTACAGACAGATGAACAAGATAGCACGATTTACACTCGAAAACATTGCTCTGAGAGTTACAGGCAACAAAATCCCTCCTTACTGGCTGTTCAATGCGAATAAGCTCAGAGAGGTGGACGAAGAGGATTATAAAGAAATCAAGTCAATGAGTGATGAGGAGCTGGAAGATACTGTTCGCACTAATGCACGTGGTATACCAATGCAACTGCCTCTCCGTCTACGTCTTGAGGAGAGTGGTGCTCAAGAGTGGTTGTTGCCTCTTGAGCCGATGATCAGTCTTCAAGGTCAGAATATCATCGTGCGGCGACACGTCAACAAAGGTACTGTAAAAGGAAGCATTAAGGAGCGGTGGTCACAAGATGATTATACTATCAGTATAGAAGGTATCCTTATCGGTGAAAATGGTAAATATCCTGATGAAGACGTAAGCCGTTTGCGCTCATTCTGTGAAGCTGGACGAGTGACAGCATTAAACCCTTTACTGGAGATATTCGGTATATCGCATCTCGTAATTGAAAGCTGGGAAATTCCTTTCACAAGTGGCTCTTCCAATCAGAACTATTCGCTGAAGGCATACAGTGATGATATTTATAAACTACTCTTAAATCAGCAGGACTTAAAACGATAAGCTTATGTATACAATGTCTTATGATATCGAAATAGGAGGCTGGCACGTCGGTATGCTTGACAGTGTTGAAGTGCATCGAAGTGTCGAACTACTTGCTGATACGGCAACTATAACATTACCAGGTGCGCAGTATAATGTAGCTCTTAACGTTGAAGATAAACTTCACAGGGGTGATAAGGTTATTATTCGCTTTGGATATAAGGAGGAAGGCTTAAAGGAGGAGTTCACCGGATGGTTACAACAAATCAGTACTGATGGTGGCAACATTAAGTTGACTTGTGAGGATGATTTGTACACTTTTCGTAAGGAACTCAAGAATGAAGTACTGAAGAAAGTCACACTTGCTGCTCTTCTTAAGAAGGTGGTACAGAGAGTTGGAAAGAACTACTCTATACAATGCTCTTACAGTTGGACCTATGCAAAGTTTGTTATTCACAATGCTACCGGATATGATGTACTCAAGAAGGTGCAGGAGGAATGTGGCGCAGATATATACCTTTCTGATGGTGTTTTACATGTGCATCCACCAGGTGAGGCTGTAGGGGTGAACCGCTTTTATAACTTTGCGCTGAATGTGGAGGCGGTTAATCTGACCTATCGACAAGCAGCTGATCGCAAGGTTCGTGTAGTGGTTAAAGCTCTTCTTCCTGATGGAACAGTAAAAGAGGTGGAAGTCGGCTCTACTGGTGGCGAGAAGGTAGAAATAAAGTGTCCTACTTCTGATGCTGCAAGTATGAAGCTTCGTGGCGAACTTGAAGTTAAGCGTCGCAGTTTCGATGGTTATGACGGAAGTATCACGACGTGGCTCATACCGGAATGTGTTCCAGGCGATATGGCGTGGCTTTATGATGCGGATTATCCACGTAAAGATGGCTGCTACTTTGTAAGAGCAGTAACAACGACTTTCAGCAGAGACGGTGGTAAACGAAAAATAGAACTTGGATTCAGATTAAGCTAAGATATGGATCAATACAAGGAATTAAGAGAAAGACTGCGAGGTGTAGCACCACGGCAGGAAATGTCAGTACTGCAAGGTATCGTCAAGAGCGTAAGCGGTTGTACTTGTGAGGTGGAGATAGGAAGCCTTCTCGTACCAGATGTTCGCCTTCGTGCATCTGAAACAGATGATAATGGTGAAATGCTGATAGTTCCTAAAGTCGGTACTGCAGTCATCGTTGGAAGTCTGTCTGGAGACTACACAAGTCTTGTTGTCCTATCTGTGGATCATGTTGAATCTATAACTATAAATGGAGGTAAGCTTGGAGGACTGGTTAATATTGAGGATTTAACCAAGAAAATTAATGAGCTGGTTAAAGCAGTTAATAACCATACACACCAAGGTACTCACGGTCCTACAGGTCCACCGCTAACAAAGGCGCAGGAGTTCAAAAAAACTGATTATGAAGACGTAACTATCAAACATTGATATGAAAGGTATTACATTGATAGACTATGAAGCGGTGATACAAACGCATCGAGGGGCAGACGGAAAGATCATCTCTGGCCTGGTTGTTGGTGACACGCTGCATCAGAATCAGGCTTTGATACTTCACTTACATAAGGGAGAGTTGAAAGAGCGACCGATGATTGGCTGTGGTATCAGTGACATGCTGCTTGACAATGATCCTATCTATTGGAGAACGCTCATCAGAGAGCAACTGCAGATGGATAGACAAACTGTGACTAAGATAAAAATAACAACAAAAAGCATCGAAATAGATGCACAATATTAAACTTAAGCAATATGCAAAGAAACACGAAGGAATGGATTCAATATGGCTCGGCAATAGTCTTGCTTGCAAGTGGTGTGGCAATGGCGTTTCTAAGTTTCTTCTTCAATGGGGGCGATGTTAAAGACAGCGTGCTGTGGTATGTATCGCAGACTTTGGTCTATGCTGGCTCAATCTTCGGTGTGGGTATCTACATTCAGAGTAAATGGGGAGATGTGAGAAATTACATCGACCGAGTTGTAAAGGATAAGAACGGAAAGGAGGAAGAATGAGAACGAGAACGATTAAATATATTGCGGTACACTGCACTGCAAGTCATCAGTCTATGACGATTGAGACCTTAAAGCAAGAGTTCAAGCGTAAAGGATGGGTTAACCCAGGCTACCATTACGTAGTGTCGTCAGACGGCAAGATTACCCAGCTACTCGAAGATGAGAAGGTGAGCAATGGCGTAAAGGGTTTTAATTCTGTATCTGTCAATGTCGCTTACATCGGTGGCATTGATACCAATGGTAAACCTATCGACAACCGCACAGAGGAACAGAAGCAAAGCCTGCGCTCACTGTTGAAGCTGCTGCATAAGAAGTACCCTGCAGCCGTTATTCAGGGGCATCGTGATTTTTCTCCAGATTTGAACCACGATGGTAGAGTTACCTCCAACGAATATATCAAGGCCTGTCCTTGTTTCGACGCAAAGGCTGAATACGCAGACATCTAACAACGACAATATGAAAACATTTAAAGCATTATTAGCAGTTATCCTTACTGCAGTCATTTTCTCTGCTTGTTCACATAAAATCTATGTGCCTGTAGAGAGTGTAAGCACCGACACGCTGCACGTTGCCAGTCATGATACCATAAGAGTTACAGAACGTCTTGCGCCTGTATCACTGCAGTTGCCAGAGTATCACCAGGAGCGTGCAACGAAAGACTCAGTTTCAGTTTTGCAGAATGCCTTGTATCGCTCAACGGCAAGAATACATAACGGTGTTTTGACGCATATATTAGAAAATCTTCCAGGAGCTAAGGTAGAAGGTCTTACAGCAGTGCATGACACAATCCGCATAACGATACACGATAAGGATCATAAGCAATATAAGGAGAAGCCGAAGATAGTTTACAAGGAAAAAGAATTGAGCTGGATTCAAAAGCGAGCAATGGAAACAGGTTTTATCGCATTCGGTGTCCTTGTGGTGTTAGCTCTTTATTTCGTAATAAGATGGAAGTTGAAGTGAAAGATGGTCAGACCTTGGCTGATATAGCTATACAGGAGTATGGCTCACTGGAAGCGTTGCCTGCTTTGGCTGCTGTGAACGGTATCGGTATGACTGATACGTTAGAGGCAGGAAGCAGGTTGCAACTTCCTGACGTAAGTTTCAACCGGTTGATACAACAGTATTGTAAAGCAAACGATGTGTCTCCAGCAACAGAGAGAGGTATGACGGATGTCAAGTTAAGGGTGTTCGGTGGTGAATTTGCACCGCAGTTTAATTAAAGTAAATAAGTATGGCTCGTAGTATAGCAGAGATAAAACAAACAATGACAAATGCCTTTATGGCAGATGCTACAGTAAGAGAACGATACGGACTATCAGAGACTGACACCTTTGATGAAAGTTTCTCAGCGGTCTGTATTGAGAACATCCTGTTTTACATAGTTGCTGCCTGTAGTCACGTACTGGAGGTTATATTCGACCAGTTCAAGGCGGATGTAGACGATAAGATCAGTCGTGCTGTTGTAGCAAGTGTACCTTGGTACTATAAAATCGCAAAAGAGTTTCAGTATGGTGATGCTTTGGTCTTCAATGAGGCGACGCAGCAATATGTCTACGAACAGGAAAACGAGAAGAAGCGACTTGTTAATTTTGTTGCTGTACGCGATAGGGGTACTTCTGTAGAGATTCTTGCTTCTGCTGAAGCAGGAGGACAGCCGGCTGTTCTTTCAGAAGATGTTCTAACAGCGTTCAAACAGTATTTGAATCGCGTTAAAATAGCAGGTGTTGTACTCTCTGTTCGCTCGTTGCCTGCAGATAGAATAAGTATCAATGCAACTGTACACGTCGACCCACTGGTGATTGATAGAACTGGGGTAAGAATAGCAGACGGAAGTTATGCTGTAGAGGATGCTGTGAACGCCTATGTCAGAAAGATTATCTATGGCGGTACTTTCAACAAAACGAAATTGGTTGATGCTATACAGAATGTGGAAGGCGTGCAGGATGTGGAACTGCAGATCTGCAAGTACAGTACAGATGGAACAGTCTATAAGGAAATCAGCGGTAATAATTATACCGCTGTTGGTGGAAGTTTCGTTACCGTAAACCTAAGAAATACATTGAGCTATGTGGTATAAGTTAGATGTCATCAAACTTGGCTTTCAGCTGTTGCCTCCAATATTGAGAAGCAAGGTGCTCGTAGCACTACTCAAGGCGATGCTGCGTGGAATAAGGGATTTGTATAACCGATTTTATAGTTACCGTTCTCACGTGTTGAATCGTCTCAACATAACGGCGGGTGTTCAGTATATAGAAAAGGTCCTGAATGATGCCTTCTTTCTTTCAGAGCATCAGATTTACATAGTTTCTGCTAATCAGAGAGTGCAGACTGTTTTACATTTCAAGAGTGAAGGTCTGACTCCTGTTTATGTGAGCGGTAATTCTCCGCTGTATGTCAGAGCTTATGACGACGTTCCTAAGCTACCTTCTTTCATTGTCTATGTACCGTCATTCCTATGTACATCAATAGATGCTGCAGAAGACAAGTATGGAGGGCAGAATCTGACAACTATATTAAACCTGTTGAATCATTATAAACCTGCGGGACGCTCTTTCCGCATTGAAATATACGAATATGAATAAAATGCTCTTTAGTGAGGGAGGACAACCCCTCTACATCGATGATCTCAAGACATTGCAGGAGAACCCTGCCCGTCAGATGAAATTACTTCTTCAGGCGCTTAGTGCTGGAAATACAGTCTTCTTGTTTTCTCAAATAGAGGCAGATTTTGTATCTGCAGATACAAAATCGGGTACAACATTTAAGACAAGACAGAACTGGTTGGTTCTTGATGGTTTTATCTACGAGATTAAAGAAACGACATTGACTGTAAAATCATGGGACACACCTTTATATGTAGGTATAAAAAGCAAAAGTATGGATATACGTACTTTTGAAAATGGGCAGGAGTATGCATGTAGAGAAGTCGTTGAAGCGTATTTAACACTTGAAAAAACAGATAACACTTATAATGTCTACAAGTTGAAGTCGCTGTTTGAACTTATGGCTCCGCTTATTGCTAAAAAAGTCCCTATCAATGAATATAAAGACATAAATGTTGATTTTTCTAATGGTTACACAGGACAGTTACAGTATAAAGAAGAAGAGGACTTCTATCGCGTCCGTATGATGCTAACGAGTAATAGTACAAAATGGACTGATAGCCAAGGCAGAGTATTTTCCCTTAATGAAAAAACTCCTAAATGGTTGAATGAGACTATATCAGGGTCATTCGTTACAGGCGGGGATACCTCCGCGCGGGCACAAATGGCTCAGATCATCATTAAGGATAATATAGCTGATTTCACAGGTGAAATAAAAACTGAGTATAACAATCCTTCAAACTGTCAGATTAGCACATTTTTCATTATACCAAAATAAAAGTATGGATACAATATACAATCTGCTCAAGCGAGCAAAAGAACTTAAGGAGAAAAGTCAAGTAGACAGCATAACACCTAAGGAGGTAGGTAAGCTGCACGAGGATACATTAGCATATATAGCTTCGTTGGAGCAGTCTGCGGAAGGTCTTGGTGTCAGGAAAGTGTATCAGACAAAGAATGCTATGGAGGCTGATACAGCTCCGGTCGGGACAAATGGGAAATCCCTGCGCTATGGGCAGTTAGTTGCCATCTATGATGATATACACGCCGACAGTCCTGAAAACGGAAACATCTACGTCTATCAGAAACCAGGATGGTTGCTTGTGGGGAATATTGCCGGTCAAAAAGTTGACATTGTGCAAAGTGCCGGAGATTCGGAAAGTGCCGCCATGAGCCAGAAGGCCGTCACGGCCCTGTTAACCGAGTATGACGTGAGCGCGGCAAATGGCGGCAGGGCCTACACCCTCGCCGATGCCATAGCGGCTGTTCCGGCAGAATTGCGGAAAAGTGGCTTGACAATTAAGTTTGTAGACAGTGACAGCAGCAAATATGCAATATGGAATTGTGATAGTTCTGCATGGGATGAATCAAGCTTTGTGAAATTAAATCAAGAATCCTACCATACCAATAGAGTTTTTTTAAAAAGCAGCCTTACAGTAAGGGCTTTTTACGATGTATCTGATGCACGGTTGAAAGTTCAAAAAGACTTTGCATGCATGCGTATTTCTGTGGACGGTTTTACAAATCTTATAATTACTTCCAACTCTAACCAGCAAGCGTCGAATCTGATAGAATTAGATGTGAACGGGAATGTTATATCCGCGCAACATGGCAGGTTCACGAAAAAGTGTATACAAACAAACAGCGCAACACGAACAATACTCCTGAACACTTATATATCACAGGCAGATGATTTTAGGGTAGAGGTAATTGACATGACTGCTTCTGCGGTTAATGTCCTTAGTGGAGAAGAAGCGGCCAACAACCTCCTGAACGGATTGCCCACAACGAACGGCTACTATACTTCAACAGGGGCTGTTACTGCCAATGACGGCTTCGTAGCCGTAACGGAGTTTGTCGAAGTGCGGCCAGGCTATTCCTACACATATTATGGATATTTGTTCGGTTCCTTGGCCATCCCAATGTACGATGAGAACAAGAAAAGAATCGGATATATCAATCAGGATTCCCAATTCTTCCGGAAGCAGACGGTAGAAGCAGACGGTGGGGCTGTCGTCAGTTGTACATTTGCCGTACCGGACAACTGCCATTACCTGAAGCTCTCGGCCAGAAAACATAACGGCCATGGGGTGTCTCTATACCTTGACAACATTCCTGCTGCATTGAGCTCGGAGGTACAGAATCAGAGCAAAAGAACTAAAGCGGCCAACCTCCTGAACGGATTGCCCACAACGAACGGCTACTATACTTCAACAGGGGCTGTTACTGCCAATGACGGCTTCGTAGCCGTAACGGAGTTTGTCGAAGTGCGGCCAGGCTATTCCTACACATATTATGGATATTTGTTCGGTTCCTTGGCCATCCCAATGTACGATGAGAACAAGAAAAGAATCGGATATATCAATCAGGATTCCAGTTTCATTCGAAAAATCACAGATGGTGTTTACATACGAAATGCGGTGTTTAGGATTCCGGCCAACTGTCATTACATCAAGGTCTCATCACTTGCGGACTCTGCGTTTTGCCTGTGTGTCAGCGGGGAATCTTCTCCTGTCAGTATCGGTTGGACCATCCCCGCCAAAATATATGCTATCAAAGGATGTGAACGCAGCATATATGTTGATAATATAGTCAATAGAAACGATGATGCGCCAGCTTTTAGTATAGGTTGTCTGAAAACATTTGGAGCTTTTGACGGACGAAGGTTTCATTTCACTCCGACATCTACAGGAACTCTGTCCGTCCTGTTCAATGCTTACAACAGTAACAACGAGCTGATAGGGAGCAGGACAATAGCTATAGAGGTGATAGACAATGTGTTGTCAGCTCAAAAAACAGTACTGTGTATAGGTGATTCTATCACCGAAGCAATGAACATGCCGTACTATATACAGGAGGGGCTGAAAGCCGCCCTTTCGCCAGAAAGTATCCAGCCAACTTTCGTGGGCACCAAGGGCGGCCCTACTGGTATGGCACACAAGGCAACCATGCATGAGGGGTGGTATGGAAGAAGCTACCAATGGCTTGCCGGAGATTTGAGAGACAAAAACACCCCATCGCCGTTGGTCAACCCCGGTACCAATAGCCTTGATATATCATATTATAGGACATCCATACTTGGGATCAGCCAAAAGATAGATGTGGTCAACTTGGCAATGGGGTTCAACAACACCTTCGACCGGAAAGATGCGAAGGAAGCGTTTTCTTCAATGCAAAAAATAATTGCAGCGTTCAAGGCCGACAATGCCGACACAAGGTTCATCGTCCAATTAGTCACCTATCCTGCAATGGGTCTGGTACTTCAAGAAAATGGTGAAGACCGAGCGGCAAAGAAGAACTCTGTTTTGTTCTTTCGGAATCTATGCCTTGACACGTACAATTCAGGGCAAGATCCGAATATCATTATCGGCGATTTGGGGCTTTCGTATGACAGATGGTATGCTTATAAGCGTTCTGTAGTCCGGCCGGCATCATATTATGCGACTGATTCCGAAGAAGTTGTCACGGATAGAGTACACCCATCTGCTGACGGTACTAAAGAAATGGGGGAAAGCTCCATGCACTCTATTTTGAAAATGCTTCTGTAGGATTTTCGTTTGCGGACCTACATGAAGATGTGCCCTTCGGGGGAGGGATATAAAAAGCCCCCGGCCTGTTAATAGTCATCTCACCTACATATTAACGCAATACGAAGTACCGCACGACCGGGGGCCAATACCCTCGTCGCGGTACTTCTTTTTTGCGTTTATGTAAGTGAGATGTTGCAAAGATACTAAAAATATTGAATATGAGGATAGTTGAGATTGTGAAAATTAACAGGGAACTCTTGAAAAACCTGCATACAGCTGGTGTCAGAATAGAGGATGCAGAATATATAGATTTGTATGCGGACTATCGAAGGCTGCTCGACGAGGGTGAAAAAGTGTCCTATATCGTGGCTGCGCTATCTGATAAGTATGCTGTGAGTGAACGAAAAGTGTATGGGCTTATCAAGCACTTTCAAAGCGACTGCAAATTGTTTGCAGTATAATGATTATTAGAACTTCTTGTTTGTAGCGGAAACTCACGACCTTTGCTCTCGTTATGAGAAAGCAATATAATTCGGCACCGCTTCCATTCGTCGGCCAGAAGCGGATGTTTGCCAAGGAGTTTAAGAAAGTGTTGGAGCAATTCTCCGACGGGATAACTTTTGTGGATTTATTCGGTGGTAGTGGTTTACTATCGCATATTGCCAAGTGTCAGAAGCCTCACTCAAAGGTAGTGTATAATGATTTTGACGGGTACAGGCTGCGATTGGAACATATACTGCAGACAAATGAACTGCTTGCAGAACTCAGGAAGATAGTGCATGATATACCCAAACACAAACCTATTATAGGAGAAACACGTGAGCGGGTGTTTGAGTGCCTGAAGGAACATCAGGATCGTTATGGCTATCTGGACTTCATAACCATATCATCCTCCATTATGTTCTCAATGAAGTACCGCCTGAGTATAGATGAGATGCGCAAGGAGGCATTGTATAATAAAGTACGTACGACGAACTATCCGTTATGCAGAGACTACCTGGACGGACTGACAATCGTGTCGGCAGACTACAAACAAGTGTTCAATCAGTATAAGGACACACCTGGTGTGGTGTTCCTCGTCGACCCTCCGTATCTGAGTACAGAGGTGGGTACATATAAAATGTACTGGAGGCTTGCCGATCATCTTGATGTGTTGACCGTTCTCGCAGGACATTCGTTTGTCTATTTTACGAGTAACAAGTCGTCCATATTGGAATTGTGCGACTGGATAGGCAGGAACAAGGCCGTGTGCAATCCGTTCGAGAAATGCACGAAAGTAGAGTTCAATGCCCACATGAACTATAACGCTACCTACACGGACATGATGCTCTATAAAAAGGCCGGTTAAACACAGTCCAAACACTAATTAAATACTATTAGACTATGAACAAGTACCACGACATTTTAGAGAAGATTATGCGCACGGGTAAGATGCAGCATAACAAGAAAGGGAACATCAAGTACCTGCTGAATGAGCAGCTGTCGTTGTCGCCAGCCGACCTGCTCGACATTTTCGAGAGTCACGGCATTGCCCGCAAGAAACTGAAGAACGAACTACAGCTATTTATGCAGGGCGAGCGGCAGGTGGAGAAGTACCGAGAGGCTGGCATCAACTGGTGGGACTATTGCGGAAGTGTGTTGGTGAACAGCTACCCGACTTACTTTGAACAGCTACCGCCATTGATAGCAAAGATAAACCGTGAGAAACGCAATAGTAAAAACTATGTGCTGTTTCTTGGAGAGACCAATGCGGAGAGTAACCAAGCACCATGTCTGAGCCTTGTGCAGTTCCAGATAGACGAGGGGGAACTTGTGCTGTCAGCTTACCAGCGAAGCAGTGATGCGAACCTCGGACTACCGGCCGATATATACCACCTTTACCTCATGTCGCGACAGATAGACCTGCCGCTGAAAAACATAACGCTGAACCTCGGAAACGTGCACATATACGAGAATAATATAAACTGTACCAAGCGACTGCTTGATGGAGATGAGACGGTGAGGTTTGAACTCAATGTTTGAGTGCGTAAAGTCCCAATATATACTATACAAAGATAGTAATTTTCTGCGAGATATACAAATATTTGTAATAGAAAAACGCCTCAAAATAAAAGATTTTTTGAGGCGTTTCTTGCACGTGTGCGCTCGAAAAAAAACACATTTCGTTTTACACAAAATAATCACATTTCGTTTTACCAAAGCGGTACATTTCGTTTTGCCGGATTAACGAAGATTTCAGAAAAGGCGTCTGCCAGTTCTTCTATACCGATTTCACCACCGTTGATACAGTTACAGGTGTCGAGTGCGTAAAGCAATTCAACTAAATCTGTCGCTTTGCTTGTCCAACGGAGTTTCTTGGCTGGTTTGACGGGCAAAGCAGGAAGAAACCCCTGTATTCGCATATTCAACAGTTCCAGTTCTGTATCAATGACAGACAATAGCTCTGCCACATTTTTCCCCCGCCCTATCCGACGAGGGTTTCTCTTGCAGAGATTGCAATCGGAAACGGGTATAACGAAGAATACGGAGTACAAAAATGTTATCATTCTCTTCCGTGTTCAATTTAATGATCTCTTTTATCAAGTTATCAGTTGCATTCCGCTGCTTGTCAGCGGACGATTCATTCGAAGAAAGAACCCTGAATGAAAAAGTTTTGACTAATCTTTCCATACACATTTGATTTGAATTATTGATTGAGATAATAGCAAAGTCAACTGTTATTTCATGAGCCTTTTGTAGAAATCTTCTTTGTAAGTATTGCCGATACTGATTTCATATTTTCCGATGAATACGTCGTTGGTGTCGAACGATTCTATTTTCTCTAAATTCACAACATAGGATTTGTTGATGCGGAAGAAAACAGACGGAGGCACAAGTTCATGGATAGTACGCAGGTACATCTTGGTAATGATGCGTCGATTTTCTGTTTGTATGATTACATAATCCTTTAAGCCTTCTATAAAGAGGATGTCGTCATATCTGATTTTGAAATATCTACGCTCTGATTTCACGAAGAAGAAATCCACATCTGCCTCCACACTTTCTTTCTCTGCATTGATGAGTAGGGTATGATAGGCAGAAACCTTTTCCACTGCTTTACGAAAACGTTGTTCCTCGATGGGTTTGACGAGGTAATCGGTAGCGTTTACCTCATAGCTGTCCAATGCGTATTCTGAATAGGCTGTGGTAAAAACGACAAGTGTTTGTTGTGGGATTTTACGGGCAAAATCAAGCCCGTTTGTCCCAGGCATCTCGATATCAAGGAATATTAAATCCACAGGATTATCTTTTATGTATTCAGTCGCAGATTCTGCAGACTCAAAATTGCCGACAAGTTCCAACATTGGACTCTTGCGTACCAACCTTTCCAATCCCTCTCGGGCGATAGGTTCATCATCGACGATAATACATTTTATAGGTTCACACATAAGCATACAGTATATTTATTTTCTTCTTCCGTAATGGATAAGGTATAAGACTTTCCGAATAGCAATTCTAGTCTCCGTTTGATGTTTTTCAACCCCAAACCTCCGTAATGATTCGATGTACGAGAAGCGGCCTTGGTGTTTTCGCACTGGAAGTGCAGTTGGTTTTCGGATGCGGCAAACGTGATGTGTATGTTTGTCTTTCCTTTGACTTCAACACTATGCTTGACTGCGTTTTCTACAAAGGGAATAAACAGTAATGGATATATAGATATATCTTCCACCACGCCCTCTGTTTTGATTTCGTAATACAAGTTTCCACGACGTGTACTTTCCAGTTCCAAATAGTCATGCAAGAAGGAAATTTCATTCCGTATCAGAACTTTTTCTTGCGAGGATTCGGACAACTGATAGCTCAACAAAATTTCAAGCCGGGAAAGAATGGCATATGCCAGTTGTAGTTCTTGCTCTGCTTTAATGTTGGCATTATTGAGCGTGTTGAAAAGAAAGTGAGGATTTATCTGGCTTTTCAGTTGTTGCAATTCTGCTTCTGCCGTCGTCTTTTCCAATTCCGATACTCGACGGCTGTTTTTAGCCCAGCAACGAAACAGTGGTACTACTGAAGTAGAGGCTATCGTCAATCCCAATAATAACATATTTCCCGCGATATTGAAACAAAGAGAGGTCAGCCTGTAACTTTTGGGAACATCGTACAGGGTGTTTTGCACCAGTATGATAAAAAGCATCAACAGAAATACGCACAAACCGATGGAAGCGAAATATCCTGACAACTTATTGCGCAATAGAAAACGAGGAACCAGCAGGCGGGCGTTGGTATATACGGTGCAGGTGAAGACAATGAAATATGCCATCCATTCGTAAAACCTTGCATTAGTGAGCCGTCCGTGTACACTGCCAGTGTTATAGACCATTTCCATTGTCAAGACAACTATAATGCAAAGTACAAGCAGGTTTCCCATTCTATGGAATCCTCCTGTTTGGATTTGTGTTCCAATCTTTTTATTTATCTCTTTCAATAATGCCATTCGATTCTTTATGTTTATTAATTCCCAAAAACTTTATCGGAAAATTTCTTGGAAAGCTTAGGAACTTTTCAAACTCGTTTTGTGTGAAGCGTTTTCTGGTCTTCTTGAGATGGCAAAAATGCGCTTACCCGTTTTGGGAGGATTGCTATTGTTTGTACAGGTACAGACAAGCGTGTCGGCGCATATTTCAATCTCAATTTCCATTCGGTCTTTTCCCGGTGAATTGAATAGATGTTCTTCTACAAACGATAGTAACGTCAATGGAGGAATAAAACAAATACCAGTCCTCATTTGGCAAGAGAGTGTGAAATCGGCGAGAGTCCCGCACTTCTTTTCCAAATTCAGGTAGTCTTTAAGGATTTTGATTTCGGAATTGAGTGGTACAACCGGATTGCTGCAATCGTATAGGCGATAGCGTACAATCCGGCTCAGTGTCAATAATAGCGGAGATACTTCCGGGGGTTCGGTCAGGCATAGTGCAGTTGCTTTTTTCAATTTAGCCAAAAGAAATTCCGATCCGATATTGTTTCTCAAATTTTCCAACTCAACGGTTAGCCTGCGAGTTCCGATTTGTTCCTCCATCTCAGTCATTTGAATCCAATGTTTATAAAAGACAATTACAGTAATACTCGTCACCGACAATGTCAGTACCGAGAAATCGGAGAAGAAATCGACTGCTTTATTGCGTCCGTCAGAAAAAAAAGAATATGGACCGAAAGGTATTTGATACTTAAAATGAATGTAATACTCCAAGCCGATATTCGCTATCACGAATGTGAATATTGCAGCGAGCAAGACAGCTGCATATTGCACATACCTTTCTTGTTGTAGCAATTTAGGAATAAAGATGTACATATTCAGATATATCAGCAACAGATAAGCTACTATATGCGCAAATATAATACCACAAACATTTCCGCCTCGAATCTGTTCTCCATAGGTAATAAAAATATGGTTTGTGGAGATAATGCCGATGGAGATGATAAGCAGGAAATGGCGAGTCCATCTGTATTTCTTCTCCATAAGAAAATCATATAATACGCTTTGTTTCTTTCTCTCTTGCATTTATATACTATTACTTTTTTGCCAAGTCTTCCATTATTTCAAAACACAATGCGTCTACATTTTCCGCATGAGGATGCAGAAAAGAAACATTGGAAAGAATAATGACTCCACTCTTTTCATTCATATCGAATACCATAGAGGAAGAAAAACCGCCCGTACCACCATTGTGCCAATATAAATCGTTTCCGTTATCTGCCTTTACGATATGCCATCCAAGTGCTACGCTAAGTTTGTCGTTTACTTTGAAAGTCGGTTTTCTTGTCATTGCAAGTTCTTTGTTGCCCATATCAAATTGAGCCTCTAAAAAACATGCCATATCGTTTGCAGAAGAAAGAATACCACCGGCTCCTAAAAACACATCCGAATCCCATATCCAATTGCCGATAGGAACACCTGTGAGGCTTATTCCTTTGACAAGACCGGTTTCTACTAATCTTGCATCTGTATATGAATTATTCATTTTGTACTTTTTAAAGATCTTATTGGAAACGAGTTCCGTGAAACTGCATTTTTCCATTTGACATAACGTATATCCCAACAAACCTGTTCCCAAATTTGAATACAGATATTCTTTCCTATCGGAAGAACAACATAATTGCAACTGATTTCTGAGGTAATACTCTAATTCAGAATCGCTGTATTTTTGAAAAGGATTTTCCCGCTCAGCTTTTGTACTGTCTGCCAGAAACTCTGAAAGTTGCAAATTGGAGGGATTTTCTCCCAATCCGGATGTATGATTTGATAGGCTTTCAAAAGTTATCCGCACATCATCCTTGAACGTATAAGGGTAAAATTCGTTTATATCGTCTGTCTGTTTAATCTTCCTTTCAAGTATTGCATCGGCGAGTAATGTCGCAGTAAAGACTTTTGAAATTGAGCCAATTTCAAAAACCTTATCCTTGTTCTCAATATTTCTAATCGTGTCATTTTGCTTTATCATTCCATAAAAGCGGGATATCCCATTTTTTATGAGTACGATGGACAGTTGAGTTTCATTAGACAAGTCCTTTGTCTTTTCAAATATTTTCTGTGTCAGATTTTCCTCTAAATCTGTCAGGTTATTTACGACATTCTGTGAAAAAATTATTCCATGTCCAAACAGGTTTATCAAAAGGAATAGCGCGAATTTTGTTTTCATATAATCTTATGATGTATTGAACGTTATGCCTGAGCATTTATTATAATCCGTATCGTATGCCTATTGAAAAATAGGGGGATACACCGAAATGAGGGTAGTCGTCTTTGCTGCTAAAGAAAGCCTTCAATGTCCGTGAACGAAAATAAGCTTCTCTTGATGCGACAATTCCTCCGACAATAGGGATAGAAACATATTTCCCAATTCTGAACTCTGGTTGAATGCCTATATAACCATACTGCATCACGAAATACTTCTTACTGCCGTCTTTCTTTACTGCAGCCATAAGCCCTTTGGATTCCGCATGTATTCCCAGATTAAAACTCTTGCTAAGTTGTGTACTGATTTCAGCTTCGAATGTATTATACATGGATAATTTGAATTTGTATTTTCCCTCTATTTTCCAATCCAGATATAAGGACGGAAAAATCATTGGATACCCCAGCGCATTATTCAACACGATACCGGCTCCCAAATCCAAATTCTTGTTTGCGTGTCTGATAAATAATACACCTCCCTGACCGAGAAACGAGCTGCCCGATATTTTGTTCAGATCGGATGTGTACATTCCAGCTCCTAAAATAGCGAGTATAGACCATTTCTCATTAAGTGGTCGCAGATGCATAACTCCCATTTGAGCATTCATAAGTTCTTTCTCTGTAAAATCCGATGGCATTTCTTTATTTTTCATGGAAGCGTATGTGCCGCCCAAAGCAACAATCCAAGCCGTCAGTCTCTCGTTTTCATTCTTTCTTACATATAAAGGAAGTCTCGCTGAGCCTTCAAAGGTCTGCAAGTTTCCTTCACCACCAATTTTATTACCATTCTCATCTTTATATACAGACGGAGCAATATATTCTGACTTTAATTGAATCTGGGCAAACACATTCGCTCCTCCCGAAAAGAGGAATAGCATAAAAATATATACTCTGAGCATTTTTTGTTCCATAATAGTATTATTTCAACACAAAGATATCGTATAAAATAATCAGGTTTCAAGAAAATAGACAAATTATAGGTTTTCAACATACAAAATGGGGTGTTTGAATATACTAACATTCTTCTTCATACTTAGTTCCACCATCCGTGTTTGCTATGATGCACAATTAGTGGAGAAAAAAGTATTTTCTTCTCAATGAGTTTGCTAATTAACGTGAGTTCGACGAATTATAAGTGTCTATAAATTTGGTGATTAGCGAAATTTGTTGTAACTTTAAGGAGCTAATATACAAATAGTTACAAACAAAAATCGCTATGATCACCGAGGACAAAGTTACTGAAATATTTTGTATGGCAGATGACTTCTGCAAGTTTTTTGATGCAATGACAGCAAAATATACGCTAAAACCTACCGGAAAAAGAAAATATCATCGAAATTCTACGATGTCAAAGGCAGAAGTTATGCTGATAATGATTCTTTTCCACGACTCCGGTTATCGTTGCTTTAAACATTTCTATCTTGAAAAAGTATGCAAGCAGCTTCGCCATCTGTTTCCAAAAGTTGTTTCTTATAACCGTATAGTAGAATTAGAAAGGGATGTGGTCATACCCTTAACCTTGTTTATCAAGAAGGTCCTGTTGGGCAAATGCACGGGCATAAGCTTCGTTGACAGCACACCACTGCGTGTCTGCAAAAACCAAAGAATACATATTCACAAGGTTTTCAAAGGCATAGCTCAAAGAGGAAAATGCTCTATGGGTTGGTTCTTCGGTTTCAAGTTGCATTTGATTTGTAATGAGAAAGGAGATATTCTCAACTTTATGATAACACCGGGAGATATTGATGACCGTAAGCCTTTGGAGTATAAAGCATTCATAGATTTTATATATGGTAAGCTATTCGGTGACAAAGGCTACATCGGCAAGAACCTCTTTCAAAGGCTTTTCGTTGACGGAATACAGCTTATTACCAAATTGAAAAGTAACATGAAAGGAGCGTTAATGAGTGTTTCAGACAGACTTTTACTCAGAAAAAGAGCCATTATAGAGACGGTGAATGATGAACTTAAGAACATTGCACAAGTGGAACACTCCAGACATAGATGCTTTGACAATTTCATAGTCAACTTATTAGGGGCAATTGCTGCCTATTGCCTGTTTCCAAAGAAGCCGTGCATCAATGTACAAAGGACCATTGATACACAGCTTGCATTGTTCTGAATTCGTCGAACTCACGTTAATTATCCATTTTCGGAAGAGCTTTGCTTGTGGAGAAGGAAAGCGAAACGACAACATCGTTATCATTTCAAGGTTGTATAAATCCACTGCACCGCCCTTAAACGATAGCGTTTGCATCACCTCATCTTCTCTGAGCAAGCCCTCTTTGAGGATAGACTTGATGTGGCTGCTTACCTTACCGGAGAATACACCGAACAAGGTGGCTATTTCGCAAGCCGACATCCAAACGGGAGTTGTCGGGATATGTACTTTTCCGTTCTCTCCAATGGTTATGATTTCTCTTTTCATAGTAATTCAATATTCATTGTTTTTCTTCTTTCGATTAACTTATCCATATCCTCTGCAATCTTCTTCTCGGAAATCTTCGCATAGATCTGCGTGCTGGTGATGGAGGCGTGCTCCATCATCTTTGCGATACTCTCCGTACAAATCCCCTCGGAAATCAAAAACGAGCCGAAGCTGTGTCGGGCTTGATGGTAGGAGAGGTTCTCCTTTCGCCCGATGATGACACCGAGTTCGTGTATCTCAAACCACATCATGTCTCTGCTTGGCAAAGGGAAGACCGGCTGCGTATCATCGGTCGTATTGTACAAATCAAGTATCTGCTCCGCTATCGGATGCAGGGGAATGAATGACTCTACTTTCGTCTTCTTACGGTTGATGCGAATGTATCTTCTATTGTCGGCAGTCCGCCTGATATGGTGCGGATACAGCAGTTGGGTATCGACATAGGCGAGTCCCGTAAAACAGGAGAAGATAAAAGTCCGTCGAGCCAATTCCTTCAAAGGGGCATTGACGGGCAGTTTCAGTTCCAGCAGTTGTTTGAGTTCCGCCCTGCTGATGTGCATCCGCTTGGAGGGTGGTTTCTTCTCATACTCCAGTTCTTCCAAAGGATTGGCACGGATGATCTCATAGTCTACGGCAAGATACATCAGTCTGTTCAGCCAACAAAGGCAATGGTTGGTCTGCAATGCCCCGAAGTTCTTATATCGCTTCAGGTAGACCTTGTATTCCCGTCCGAATTCTTCGGTGATATCCGAAAAGGCAATATCCGTCTTACCTTTCGAGTCCAAGAACTCACGGATATAGCTCTGGTAATACCGTGAGCTTCTGTAAGCCGAAGTGGAGTCGATTTCCTTGGAGCGGACGGCAAGGCGTTCCCGTTCCCTTTCTCCCATTTTGAGCAGATGGGTAGGAATGACCGCATGACCTGCAATTTTGTTTTTCAATAGTTCGGCACTGACCACACCCTGCTCTTTGAGCATTTCATCATAGAGCTGCTCCGCATGCTTGCGGAACTCTTTCAGGCGATTGTTCGTCCGCACCTCTACGGTCTCCGCCTTTTTGGCATTCCACTGTTTGGGATTGCAGGAGATGCCGGTGGTTATCGTCGTACTTTTCCCGTCAATGGAGATTCGGCAGAGTACGGCGGTCGTGCCGTCTGCGCGGACTTTGCTTCGGTTGATGTATAACAATAAAGAAAATGTACTACGCATAATTCGTTTGTTATCTATGGGGTGTTTATAATATGAGTTTCAAATCCTTTGTCGCTTCGATGTATTTGTCCATATCCTCGAAAAGCTTCTTGGGCGTAACCTTCGCATACACCTGAGTAGTTTGCAGGTTGGAATGCCCCAGCATCTTGCAGATGGTCTCGATAGGAACGCCGGCTTCCAAGGTAATCAGCGATGCAAACGAGTGCCTGCCGGCATGGTAGGTCAGGTCTTCCTTGATGTCGGCAAGGACAGCCAGACATTTCATGAGGCGGCGCATATTGGGATAGTGCAACATCGGGAAGAGAGTCTGACGGTCGTCATCCCTGTATTTCTCTATCAAGGCAAGGGCTTCGGGCAGCAGCTTGACACAGGCACGAAGCTCGTTTTTCTTGCGGCGGTATTTGAGCCACAGACTGCCATTGTCATCCGTGAACAGATTGTCACGTGTAACGGAAACGGCATCGGCGTAGGCTGTTCCCGTATAGCAGGCAAAGAGAAAGAGATCTCTTGCCAAGATATGGGAAGTGCGATGTTCTGGGATTTCTAAGTCACGGATTTTCTCAAAGGATTCCCGGCTTAGGGCTTTCGGTGTTTTCTCCTTTTGTTGGGGAAGGCTGAAGTGGGCGAAGAAGCATCTGTCGGCATGTCCCTCCTTGTAGGCTTTTCGGCATACCTTCTTGACGATAGCCAGATAGTGCCGGCAGGTATCTATGGCAAGTCCTTTATCATCCAAGATGAAACTCTGATAGTCATGAATGAACTGCTCCGTCATCTGACCGAAAGCGACGTCTTTGGTGCTAAACTCCTTTTCGATGAACTCTGCCAAGGTTCTCCGGGTATAGATATAGGCAGGGTAAGTTCCCTTTGCACGGTCTATCCCGATACGTTTCCTCAATTCCTCGCAGACAATGTCCGTCATTCCCAACAGAGTCATCTGCGTTCCGAGACTTCCTTGAAACAGGTTTTTGACGGCTTCCGCATCGAAGTCTGCTTTCCTATCCACGAGCGTATCAAAAGCAGAGTGAATGGAGAGCAGCAGCTTGTCCAGCTTCGCATTAGTCTCCACGGCTTCATGGCTCTTGCCTTTCAGACGGCTTTCACGAGGATTCCATAAATCGGGCGTACAGGAGATTTTGCAACTGAACTGCACCATCGAACGATTGAGGGTGATACGTCCCATGATGGGGGCTTTGCCCGACTTGTCCAATCGGCTCTTTTTGAGGTAGAGCAACACCTTGAATTTCTCTATTTTCATATGCTTTAATTCTATGGGCAAAATTACCCGTTGTTAAAGCGTTCTTTGACAAGCAAAACATTGAGGAATAGTGAGATAGAAACCTCTCTATAGAAATCTCTCCTTTTTTTCGTTACCTCACTTCATTTGGGAAACCGGTGGATAACGGTTTGGTAACCGAAAGGATTCAATATTCCGTGCCGGATTGCTTTTCTGCCACACTCGCAGAATATAGAAAAACACCTAATTCTCAATCTGTTACCGGTTTATTCTCTATATTCTTCCAAATCCTTAAATGGACGATATTTTCCATATGGCACGGCATACGTTCGGCACGATGAGTTTGAGTGCCGGCATTCCCATAGAGAGCATTGC